>Ga0272446_1002082_pt1 | contig 27996 bp, 21 predicted proteins | sample YNPCB0061_FD_194587 | JGI IMG/M metagenome (GOLD analysis project Ga0272446, IMG submission 194587) | Hot spring microbial mat communities from Yellowstone National Park, WY, United States - YNP-CB-006-1 | ecosystem: Environmental > Aquatic > Thermal springs > Hot (42-90C) > Sediment | place...
TTGTGGCGGATTGTTTAGAAACCACCATTGAAATTGGCGTAGAATACAAGCATTTGTTCGAATCTTTGGGTGGAGAACGTTGGCAACTGGTAGATAGTTTGAATGACAGCCCAATGTGGATTGATGCTTTACATGATTTAATATTGCATAATTCATAACATACTATGCTTAATTTTTAACTTTATTAAGGGCGTGTCCCTTCGCTGCGCTTCGGGTCGGGCTATGCGCTACAACTCCTCACAGGCTACGCCTGTTGCGGGGTTTTCGCTACTATCCCTCACGCGGACGCGCGTACCTACACGCTACGCACACGCGTTAGGCATGCGAAGGGCATGCGTAGCATGGTGCGTAAGCACCGAAGCGATAGCGCAGCCCGTAGCACGCCGACCTGCGTAAGCAGGGAACGCCCAAAAATAATATATGCATGAATACAAATTCATACAAAGTAAATAGTTACCATATTTGTTTGTAATATTGCGGTCTTATGACAAAGTATATCGTATGGGTATCTGTTTTTTTGAGTATTGTTCAAACTTTAGCACAGGAAAAAGATATAGTTATTACAGTCAGCACAGTGGCAGGCACTACCAAAGTAGGACACAAAGACGGAGATTGTAAACAGGCTACTTTTTACGGACCTAATCGTTTATATATCAGTCCATCAGATAACATTTATATCACTGACGAGCAAAACTACTGTGTAAGAAGGATTAACATCATAGGGAATGTAAGCACATTAGTCCGTTGGAAAGATTTTGAAAAGCAAACTCTCGCCCAGATTGTAACCTACCGCCCCGCAGGAGTATATGTCGACTTTTATGAAAATGTATTTGTTACTGAACCCTCCAAACACCGATTGATGCACTTTCAACCTAAAAAATCTAATAGAATTGTAGCAGGCAAAACCGATAGCCCTGGATTTGTAGATGGTATAGGCGAAGAAGCACAATTGCACACCCCTACAGGTATGTGTGTAGACAAAGACGGAAACTTTTACGTGGTTGAACAGTGGAATAATGCAGTTCGTAAAATTACTCAACAAGGAGTAGTTACAACCATTGCAGGGGGTAAAAGAGTAGGTTTTGCCGATGGAAATGCCAAAGAAGCACAATTTAATAATCCAACGGGTATATGTATAGACAAAAATCATAACTTGTATATAGCAGACTGTTTTAATCATCGTATCCGTAAAATTACTCCCGAAGGTGTAGTCAGTACAGTGGCAGGCAATGGATTGGCAGGCTACAAAGACGGAAATGCTTCAGAAGCACTTTTTAACTATCCTTATGAATTATGCATAGACTCAGATAACAATATCTATGTAGTAGAAGAAGGTAATCATACTGTAAGAAAAATTGATTATAGAGGTGTGGTTACTACGCTCGCGGGTAACGGAACAGCAGGGTACAAAGACGGTACAGGTACAGATTCACAATTCAACAGCCCTCATGATATAAAAATAGACAGCAAAGGCAATTTATACATCACAGACTATAAGAACAATTGTATTCGTAAAATCACATTCTCCAAACCTGTGATACAGGCACAAAATGTGGTTAAAAACACGCCCCAACCCCCAAAAACCATTCCTGTTAAGGTTTCTATTAAGGTCAGTGATAAGGTTACATATATGCCCGTTGATGCAAATATCAGCATAGAAGATACCATCCATATACCTATACGTCTTACTGCCAAAAATGGAATATGTTCTCAAACTATTCAGGTGGAACCAGGTACTTATAAGCTCATCATACAACATCAGGAATATCCATTGTACAAGCAGAATATTACCTTTACCCGTGAAGACCAAGAAAAAAACCTGTCCATAGACTTGGAAAAACTATATGTTGGCAAAGTAATGACGTTTAACAACATAAATTTTAACGCTAATGAAGCTACTTTTTTACCTGAATCTTATCCTGATTTGAATGAGATTTTTCTTTTTATGAAGAATAACCCTTCCGTTCAAGTACAAATCAACGGGCATACAGATAACGGCGCCCCAGGTACTAATCCACAATATTTGTTAGAACTTTCACAGAAAAGAGCGCAGGCAGTAGCGAATTATATTATTCAATCAGGAATTGCGCCTCACAGGGTAAAGTTCAAAGGTTTTGGAAACAGCAAACCTGTTGCTGACAACAGCACTCCCGAAGGCAGACGTAAAAACCGCAGAACCGAAGTAGAAATTATTGCAGAACAATAAGTTATTTGGTCGTTCTTGCTTTTACAAACTCTTCTATCTTTTTGACCGCATGATGGTAGCTTGCTTTTAATGCTCCTTCTGATGTACCTGTAATTTCAGCTATCTCTTTGTACTCCATTTCATCATAGTACCGCATTAAAAACACAGCACGCTGTTTTTCAGGTAACGCACTGATTGCCAATTGAAGCAATTTATCGATTTCATCGGTATCATTGTCCATTTCTTGTTCAATTTTATCGGATAAAGCGCGTTCTAATGCCTCATCATCTTCAAAATAAACCTTTCGTTTTTCGCGTTCTATAAATGTAAGCGTATGATTAACCGCAATACGATATATCCACGTATATAACTGCGATTGCCCCTTGAAACCGTTTAATTTATGATAAACTTTTACAAAAACATCTTGCGTAAGGTCATCAGCGTCATCATGGTCAAGTACCATTTTACGTATCAGCCAGTAAATTTTTTCCTGATAACGATACATGATTTCTGTAAACACCTCATCTTGTTTATTTGTAGCGGTATTAAAAAGGGTTACAAGGTCTTCGTCAGTATATTGTGGTAAAGGCATATTATAGCTTATGCATAGACAAACTATACAATAAAATGTTTAATCTGTATTTTTTATTCAGGTTTTTTCTTACAGCATGATTTGAGCTTCGCGTATGCTTTTTCATCAGCTTTTACCTCATCTGCATCATATCCTGCTTTAGAAACAGCCGTTTTTATAACATTAAGTTCTGTTTTTTGGCTGTCATATTTTACAGTAAGGGTTTTTGTCTGCATATTTAAAGTTGCGTTTTTTACCCCTTTTACTGCCATTACTTTTTTTTCAATTTTACTTTTGCACATTTCACACTGGGCAGAAGTTTTAATCTGAACCGTTTGCACTTGGGCATAGCTTAACAAAGCTACAAACAACATTACCATCATGAATACTATTTTTTTCATACCCCTAAAATACATCAAAAAATGACTTGAACAATTTTAATTGTTGAAAAGCACTTATATTTTTTTATTTTTGCATAACTTTGTATAATTATTTTTAATGTATGGAAATTATCACGCATATCATAGTAGGAATAGCAAGTTTAGCCATAGGTGTTCTTATAGGAAGGTTTTTATTAAAAACTTTACTCAAACAACAGGAAATTACCGCACAGGAAAAAGCTAAACTCATACTTTCAGAAGCAGAAACCAAAGCTGAAAGCCTTAAAAATCAGAAATTATTGGAAGCCAAAGAAAAACTTGGAGAACTGAAAGTACAACAAGAAGCAGAAATGGCAAAAAAGCAAATAGAATTATCTGCCATAGAAAATAGAATAAAACAAAAAGAAGCTACACTTAATCAGAAAATTGAAGAATTTAAAAAACAACAACAAGAATTTTCCAAAACGCAACAAATCGTAGCCAAACAACAGGAAGAATACACCAAAGGACAAGAACTACTCAAACAAAAATTGGAAAAATTAGAACTCAAACAAAAAGAAGTAGAACAGATTCAAAAAGAAAAACTTGAAACATTGCAAAAAATAGCCAATCTGACAGCAGAAGAAGCCAAAAAACAACTCATTGAACAAATCAAGCAAGACGCTCAAGCAAAAGCCGCTTCTTATGTTAAGGGCGTAATGGACGAAGCAAAAATTACCGCCAACAAAGAAGCCCGTAAAATTATCATTCAAACTATTCAGCGAAATGCCACAGAACACGCTATTGAAAACTGCGTTAGCGTCTTTCACATAGACAGTGATGAAGTTAAAGGGCGTATTATTGGCAGGGAAGGGCGTAATATTCGTGCCTTGGAAGCCGCAACAGGCGTAGAAATTATTGTAGATGATACTCCCGAAGCCATTATTCTTTCCGCTTTTGACCCTGTCCGTAGAGAAATTGCTCGCATTGCATTACAAAGATTGGTGGCAGATGGACGCATTCACCCCGCGCGCATAGAAGAAGTTGTAGCCAAAACGACCAAAGACATTGAAGAAGAAATTGCAGAAATTGGGCAAAGAACCGTATTAGATTTAGGTATTACAGGACTTCACTCCGAACTGATTAAAATTGTAGGCAGAATGCGTTATCGTTCTTCTTATGGTCAAAATTTATTACAGCATAGTCGCGAAGTAGCTAATTTGTGTGCCATTATGGCATCAGAATTAAGGTTAAACCCTAAAAAAGCAAAAAGAGCGGGGCTTTTACATGATATTGGTAAAGTTATCACTGATGAACCCGAACTTCCGCATGCCATATTAGGTATGCGTGTAGCCGAAAAATTTGGCGAAGCAGCTGATATTTGTAATGCCATAGGTGCGCATCATGACGAAATAGAAATGACTACTTTATTAAGCCCGATTGTTCAGGCTTGTGATGCTATTTCAGGGGCAAGACCGGGTGCAAGGAGAGAAGTGGTAGAAAGCTACATTAAACGATTGAAAGATTTGGAAGCTATTGCCATGTCTTATCCAGGGGTAAGTAAAACGTATGCCATTCAGGCAGGCAGGGAACTTCGCGTTATGGTTGAAGCAGACAAAATCTCTGACCAGCAGGCAGATATTCTTTCTCATGATATTTCTACCCGAATTCAAGATGAAATGCAATATCCAGGTCAAATTAAAATAACCGTCATTCGTGAAAAACGTTCTATTGCTTATGCAAAATAGTTTATCATTTTTTGGGCGTGTCCCTTCGCTTGCGCTGCGGGTCGGTGCGTTCCGCACTACGCTATCGCTTCGGTGCTGCGCACACCTGCTTACGCAGGTTGCTCCACGCCCCTCACGCGAATCCAAAGTAACTGCTTTGTTTCATACACCGTCGTATGCAAGGTAAAAAAGGAATTGTAACTCATTCCAAAGGTAATTGGTACACTGTTTTAGAACAGGATACTCAAAAAGTTATAGAGTGCCGTCTTAAAGGCAAACTCCGCCTGACAGAGTGGAATGCTACCAATCCTGTTGCTGTGGGCGATAACGTACTTTTTACCATAGAAAACGATGGAAATGGGCTAATTTATGCTATTGATGAACGCAAAAACGGAATTATGCGCAAAGCCGCAGGCAGAAACTCGCAGGCACACATTATCGCCGCCAATATTGACCAACTCATTGTACTTGCCACGTTGGCACGGCCCCGCACTTCTCTCGGCTTTATTGACCGTATGCTTGTGATTGCAGAAGCGCATAAAATTCCTCAAAGTGTTATTTTATGGAATAAATGCGATTTATATACTCCCGAAATGCTTGCACAGGCAAAACATTATGCACAAATATATCAAAATGCAGGATATTCAGTGCATATTGTTTCTGTATTGGATAGTGGTTTTTTCCCTGTTATCAAAGAACATGTACAAGGTAAAACCAGTGTTTTGATAGGACATTCAGGTACGGGAAAATCCACTTTACTTAATCTCCTAAACCCTGATTTACGTGTCAAAACAGGGGATATATCTATATGGAGTAACAAGGGAAAACATACTACTACTCTGGCTACTATGCATCTGCTTCCACAATTTGAGGCACAAATTATTGATACACCCGGCATCAAAGAGTTGGATTTTTTCAATATAGAACCCGAAGAAGTCAGCCGTTATTACCCTGATTTTTTACCCTATCTTTCAGATTGTAAATTCAGTAATTGCTTACATAAAAACGAACCGCATTGTGCTGTAAAAAAAGCCGTAGAAGAAAATAAAATTAGTACAGAACGTTACGAAAATTATTTGGGTATAATACAAATGTTACAAGATAAGCCATGAAACTATTCACTGCAAAACAAATACAAGAGTGGGACGCTTATACTGTTCAAAATGAACCCATATCTTCCTACAATCTTATGGAGCGTGCCGTTACTAACTTATACGCTCAATTAAAAAAACATCATGATTTGAAAAATAAAACTGTACAGATATTTTGCGGTTCAGGCAATAACGGTGGTGATGGTTTAGCGCTTGCCCGTTACTTAATGTGGGACAATATTTCCGTTTCGGTTATCTACGCAGGAGATATTCAAAATGCAAGCCCTGACAATCAAAAAAATTATCAAATTGTTCAAGGTATGGGTATTCCTATACATTCTATTGAGCATATACAAAATCTACCTTCTTGTGATTACGTTGTAGATGCTTTACTCGGTACAGGATTAAACCGCAGCGTAGAGGTTAATTCTACGCTTGGCAAAGCTATTGAATACATCAACCAAGAAAAAAGTTATGTTATTTCCATAGATATTCCCTCAGGGTTAATGAGTGAAGATAACCGTAAAAATGAGGGGGTATGGGTAAAAAGTGATGCAGTATATTCTTTTCAACAACCTAAAATAGCGTATTTTCTCAAAGAATGGGCAAAACATATCGGAGATGTACATATCGTAGATATAGGTTTGCATAAAGAATACTACCAAAATACAGAAACAAAATATTATGCTTTGACAGAGCAAGTTTTTCAATCTTGTTTCAAATCCCGAATAAAATTCAGCCATAAAGGCACGTATGGACATTGTTTGCTTGTGGGCGGTTTCTGGAATATAACAGGGGCAGGTATTCTTGCCGCCAAAGCCGCTTACCGTTCAGGTTGTGGAAGATTAACGGTTTTATCCAATCAGGGAAATCAGTTTGCGTTTAATGTATCTGTTCCTGAGGCTATGTTTTGCGCAAGTAAAAAATTCATAGAATTGAAAAACAAACCTGATTTTTTACAAAAATTTGATAGCATTGGTATCGGTCATGGGTTAGGTACTAATGAAAAAAGCATGAATCTTTTTGTAGAAATCATACAAAATTATTCTAAACGTATGGTTATTGATGCTGACGGAATTACTTTATTAGCAAATAATACAGATTTATGGAAGCATTTGCAAGGTAAAGAAGTTGTTTTAACCCCGCATATAGGCGAAGCAGAACGCTTATTACAACACACATTCAGCAACAGTTTAGACCGTTTAGAAGCCTGTCAGGAGTTTGCGAAAGAAAAACAATCTATAATAGTGTTAAAAGATACTATAACAAGCATAATTTTTCCTGATAGCCGAATATACTTTTCTGATAATGGCTGTGCAGGTATGGCAAAAGGTGGCACAGGAGATGTATTAACAGGAGTAATTTCTTCACTATTAGCACAAAAGTACAATGTACAAGATGCAGTACTCACGGGTGTATATGCACATGGTGCGGCAGCAAAAAAAGCACTTGCAAACTCTTCCAATACCGCACTAATGGCATCAGATATTATTTACCACTTGTTTTCCTAAAAACTTGATACGAAAAGTTTTCACATTTAACTATTTTAAGTTTTTACCTGTTCTCGTTTTTGAAAAAGCGACTCCTGTTGCTGTGGCTCCAAATGAAAACAAAGCTCTTTCTGTTAAACCTCTTATGTTTGTTGAATTTCCAATAGGAGTATACCTTTTTGCATCAAGAAAAAAACAAAGACTATTGAAGGTTACAGAAATCCTTGCTCCACCACCCAATATATTTTTACTAAGTTTTTGACTTGATTGAGTTAATTCCTCAAATGAATTCCCATGGATATTGTTTTCATATATGTATATATAGCTTGCATAAGCGTTGAAAGTAAAACTAGCTAATCCAATTCCATTATCACTTAAAAATCCGAATTGAACACCAGTATTAACATTAAAATTTCTAAATCCTGAATTCATTGTATCTATTATCTTTATAATAGTGTGTTGAGTTGATGATAAATCTGCGAAAATTGTTTTTAGAGTTTTTGAGGAACTGTTTCCTTGTGATTCTTTAACAGTAGAGTATCTTACACCCAAAATAAATTGTGACTCATTATCTGTAAAAGCCAATTTTCTCATGTTCATTGTTGCACCTGAGTCATATTTACTTTGTACAAAAGGATTATATCGTAGAATACCAGTAAAAGTTTTTAACTTACTTTGATAGTACTTTTTGTTTTCTAAATTAAAATTCATGTCAATTGCAATTTGCCCACCGATAGAACTGTTGTTCAACACAAAATTCTCACCTAAGTTACCTCCACCAATTCCCGATAGTGCAAAAGTGTTTTCTCTTGGGTCAAAAATCATTTCAATAGGTGAAGGTATTTGTCCATATAAATAATAAGGAACAAATAAGAATAGCAACTGATAAATGAAGACCAATTTTTTACATGGTGGAGTAAAAAGCTTTTTCATAACATTATATCTTGACAAAGATATAAATAAATGAGAGTTGTTGCAATAGTTTTAATATCAAAAATTCCTACTGCTCAGCACGCTCATTTTCCTTCCTTAACCTGTATTCAAACCAAAATGTACCCAAAGGAAGCAAAGAAGCTACAAAAGCCACAACCATTTTACTGAATTTCCACTTATAGCGTATTCCTGTAAGCAAAAGCAGTAGACAAAATGCCATAAATAAAACCCCATGCGCCCAGCCTGCAAACAATATAAATTCCATATTCTTGAAAATATATTTCAAAGGCATACCTACACCTACCAAAATCAAGTATGAAATCCCTTCCAAAACGGCTACCCAACGGAATATACCCAATAAACTGTTAAAATTCATGTTGCAAAAATAGAAATTGTATACATTTGCATACATGAAATTATCAAAAAGTATAACCGTAAAAGACTTGGCAGATATATTAAAAACTACATATATTGGCAATCCTGAACAGGAAGTATTAGGTTTTAATGAAATTCATAAAGTAGAAGCAGGAGATGTTACTTTTGTAGATGTAGAAAAATACTATTCCAAAGCGTTAAATAGTGCCGCTACGATTATTATCATTAACAAAGCGGTAGAATGTCCACAAGGTAAATCCCTCATTATTTCTGATGACCCTTTCAGAGATTACAACTACTGTACAGAATATTTTCAACCTCGTCTACCTATGGCAAGCCAAGGCATGTCTTATGAAACAGGTAAAAATGTCTGTTTGGCACATAATGTAGTGATTGGGGAGTGTTCTTATATCGGAGAGAATACAGAAATAGGAGCTAATGTAGTAATAGGAAATCATGTTAAAATAGGTAATAATTGTGTGATTTATCCCAATGTTGTGATTTATGATTATTCTGAAATCGGAAACCATGTAACTATCAACGCAGGTACAGTGATTGGTGGAGAGGCTTTTTATTTCAAACGCCGCCCCGACCGTTTTGACAAAATGCTCAGTAAAGGCAATGTAGTCATAGAAGATTATGTACAAATTGGTTGCAATTGTACCATAGACAGAGGGGTAAGTGCTACTACACGCATTGGTGAACATACCATCATGGATAATCTTATTCAAATAGGACATGATACCATTATAGGAAAAAGATGCCTTATTGCTTCGCAGGTTGGTATAGCAGGTGTGGTAGAAGTAGAAGATGATGTAATGATATGGGGACAGGTCGGTATTAACAAAGACCTCAAAATTGGGAAAAAAGCCGTTTTATTGGGTAAAACAGGCGTAATGAGCAGTTTGGAAGGTAATAAAACCTATCTTGGCATGATTGCACAAGAGGTACGTCAGACATTAAGAGAAGTCGCCGCAACCAAAAAACTCCCTGATATGATTTCAGAATGGGAAAAACAAAATAAAAAGTAGTTTGTAGCTGTAAATAAAAGGTTAAAAACTATGAAAAACAAAATAAAATTTGTATACTTGTGTTCAGAACCTTTATATATGCACTATGGCACAATATGTTCCTTTTGCACCTAACGTAGAAGTTAATGGGCAAACTATTCTTAGTTTTGTAAATGCTTTGGCAGAATACAAAGATATTATTCTGGCGGTATTATCCCGTCATGGATTAAAAGACATAGACCCACAGGGGTGGTATCCACAAGAAAGTTGGTTAAATGCATTCAAAGAAGTAGGCGAACAGTACGGACCTAACACTTTGTTTGCTATTGGAAAAGCTATTCCTGAAAGTGCTATTTTCCCTCCTGAAATTCAGGGATTAGAAATGGGATTAAGTGCTATTGATATTGCCTATCACATGAACCACCGCGGGGGTGAAATCGGGCATTATAACCTTATTTTATATGACGCACAGAACTGTAAGGCTGTTATGGAATGTCCTAATCCATATCCTTCGCATTTTGACCGAGGTATTATTACTGCTATGGTACGCAAGTTCAAAGCACCCAATATGGTAATGGAAAAAGTAGAATTGGACACTACTAAACCTACTCGTCTCAATGGTGCAGATTCTTGCACTTATAATATCACGTGGGCGCAAATATAGATATTTGGCAACTATTTACCTTGCAAGAATCAGTATAGAAAAATAATTTTTTGGGCGTTCCTGCTTGCTGCGCGGCGCAGTCGGCGTGCTGCGGGCTACGCTATTGCTTCGGAGACGCCGCATGCGGCGTCTCTACTACGTACCCTCCGCATGCCTAACGCGAAAGAAGTGTTTTTTATGGGGTTATTGGGTTTACCCACCCACCCGCCCCCGAGTTCAAATGAGGTAAAAAACACTTCTTTTTTATATTCTGTGCGTGTTTTTGCGAATTCGCAAATTATTCAAAAACAATACGTCATCAAAAATTATAAGCGAACTTTTTTACCTTGTTTTCGCGTGAGGGATAGCAGCGGAAAGCCCGCAATGAGCGTTAGCGAATGAGGATTTGCAGCGTATAGCCCGACCCAAAGCAGAAGGCTTTAGCCTACCTGCGAAGGGGCACGCCCAAAATTTTTTACATTGCATTACATTAAGTTATCCTGTTTCTTAATTGAGTTTTACCTTGTTTTTTTCAAGGTCAAACAAGTCATTCAACACATCAATAAGCGTTTCACTTTGCCCACGCTGACAAGACGCTTTGAGTTGCAGAACAGGTAATTTGATGATTTTTTGAATAAGAGATTTGGTAAGCGCGTCCATACGTTCTATTTCTGATTCAGAAGCATTCTTGACAAACCTTTTTAACTCTTCTTGACGGATTTGTTCCAATGCATCTTTCATTTTATTGATAACGGGTGAGATTTCCAGCTCTTTTGTCCAATCATAAAATTCTTGTACCATTTCTTGAATAATCTTTTTTACTGCGGGAACAGCATTTTTACGTGCTTCCTGTGCTTCGCTGATTTCTTCCTGTAAATCGTCTATGTTGTAGAGAGAAAGCAGTTTTGTTTTACTTACTTCTGGTGCTACACCACGCGGTACAGCAATATCAATCACAAAATAGAGTTTGAAAGGTGCGTTTGCAAAATGTTCAGGCTGTATAATAGGCTTTTCTCCGCTGGCCGCTACAATAATAACGTCAAAATCTTTTACTTTTTCTGATAATTCTTCAAAAGGAAGCACTTTGAATTGATGCTGCTGCGCCAATTCCTGAGCTTTTTCTAAAGTACGATTGCAGATAGTTATATCCTGAACAGCAGTATTTTTGAGGTTTATGGCTACTTCCCTGCCCATTTCTCCTGCACCAATGACCAAAGCCTTTGGTTCTATAATCTGTTCTGCTAATGTATCTGCCAAAGAGGAAGCCGCATAACTGATAGATGCTGTACCTTCTCTGAATATAGTTTCCTGATGTATGCGTTTATTAGCATGGAAAATAGTATGCAACAATCTGTGAAGCAAAGGTCCTGTACTTCCGCATTCTACGGCAATTTTATAGGCTTCTTTAATCTGATTAGCAATCTGAATATCTCCGAGTACAGCGGAATGAAGCCCTGCGGATACCTCAAATAAATGTTCTACGGCTTGATAGGGGTCAGAAATGTTGTCAAAATAACTGGTGTATTGGTCAATATTTTGAATGCCTTTGATATGCCCCAGAAAGGAGATGAAAGAATCAGAAAGATTTTTTTCGGAATGATAATAAATTTCTGTCCTGTTACAGGTAGAAAAAACCAAACAATCCTGTAAATTAAGGTAGTCTTTTTGAAGTTGGTATAATTTTCTGCACTCTTGTTCGTTCAAATAAATCAACTCCCTGATTTGAACAGGGGTTTTTTGATGCGACAGAGAGAGATACTTGAAATGCTCAAACATGGAATTACAAAACAAAAGTACGATTTTCTTTATATTTCAACAAACTTCCTTCATTTTATGTTTCTCTATGGTAGATATGCTATTCTATTTTTAGGATACGGAGTACAACTTTTCCAATGTTTCTTTCATTATATTTTCATCATTAAGTAAAACGATACGCGTCCCGTCGCTTTGTACAGCGCTTATTACTTTTATTTTTTCAAGATAGTTGAGTAACTTATGAATACGTTGGTCTGTAAGTCGCATTCTTTTCTGAATAAACAAAGCATCACAGTTTTGTGTATTAACAATGAGGGTAATAGCATCTACAACCAAAGATAAGTATAAGCCATCGGGTAAAAGTAATGAATTGGTTTCAAGAACTGATTGTATGTTATCTTGTTTTATGCTGTCTGTATGTGATTTTTCTGCTTCATAATGCACAACGGGCTGTTCGGGTAACCAGTATACAGTATTTATATTTTCAAATTTCTGACTTTTAATGGTTTGGTTTATGTTGGTAATTTCACTGTCGTATACTTTTGGACACTCCAACCGTATGATATGATTTGCCGCACAAAATAATGTATCACTGTCGTCTAAAAGTAAATAAGCACCTATCTGACCAATAATTTGTTCAGACAGCAAAGTGCTATCCACTTTATGCACGATACTGGTTGGAAAGTACTTTTTAATGCTGTTGGATATTAAATGATAGTGGTTGGGAAGAACAGACATAGCAACATGTATTCCCAAACCATGGGAACTTTGCAAAATCCTGAACAATAAATTTTCCAAATCTAACCCTGCTACTTTGTAAAGACTTTCCCAATCATAGATACACACAATAAGATGAGGTATAGCATCATCATTTTTTTCATTGTATTCCTCTATGGTTTTGCAGTGTTCGGATTCTAACTTTTTGCTTCTGTTTTCCATTTCCAGAATGAGGGAACGAAGCACTTGCAAGGTTTTGGTGGGTGTATTTGCAATAGGTGAGTCTCCACTTTTGAGCATAGCAAAAAACTGCCATTGAATAGGGAGATATTGTTCAAATTCTGTGGTTTGTGTATCTATAAAAATAAATTTGACCTGTTGTGGTGTTTTAGACAGTAAGCATGAAACTATCAGACCATGAAAATTGCGTTCTACTTGACTGTTTGTGCCAATAAATAAAAGGTGGTGATATTTTGCCAAGTCTATTACAAAAGGTACATTATCCTCGCTTATGCCCATAGCCACAGGTAAAATTTGACTACCTTGTAAAAACAAAGAAGTATTAGCTACGTTATTGAAATTTATTTTGGCATGAGTATCATTAGGAAGTTGAACTATCATAGGTGCATCTTTTCCATTGGTAGATACTACTACTCTGGCTTTTTCATCTATGAGGGTTTGCTGAATGGTAGCCTGTTTTTGCAAAATATCGGATAACGAAACAGAAGGGTCAAATGAGATTTCCAACTTAGTAATGGAAGGAGAAACTACATATTGAACATCAATCGCTTTTAAACCATAACTTTCTAAAATTCCTAAAATTTTAATGACTTTGGTGTTTATTTCTGCTTGTGTAAAATGATTTTCACCCAAAATAGCGCTGTGCAATACCATTACAGAAGGTTTTTGATAGCCTTTATAGGTAACAGGAGATATAATTACATTGTTGTAGGTTTCGGTGGCAGAAGGTTTCATGCGAGGGTTTATGCTATTTGCATTGTTTTTGTCTTCTATTTCCGTGTTTTTTATCGGATTATTGGTATCTGTTTTATTCGTATCGTCAGACTTATCCGCGTTTTCTGATGTGCTTTCTGAAACTTTTTTTCCGAACAGTTTCTGTATATCCAGATTAAAAAACAGGAATACTCCCAATACTAATAACCAAAGTACGACAGCACCTGCACTGCCTATACTGCGTATAAGGGCTGTATTCAAAGCCTTACCTAAACCTCCGCCCAGTTCGTACCATTGGTGCGTAGCAATGTATAACAGACAACTCAAAAAACAGGAAAACCAAACTACTGCAAACAGCACATACTTGAATATACTTACATTGAAGCCCGTCCAGATACGAAGACGTTTGATACCAAAATAAATTCCGTAAAAACTTATCAGAAAACTTGCATATCCAAACCATTCCCGTATGAAATAATAGGCAGATACAGCCCCCATGATTCCTAACCAATTTTCTGCATACTCTCTGAAAGGTGTAATACCCAATATTCGTAAAATACCTGCGTTTTGTGCAATGTTTTGGTCAGCTTTACCTGTACCGTAAATATGGGAAACAAAGGCAATAAATAAAAAACCCCCAATGAAAATAGACAAAATACCCAATAACATGCGTACTTGGTATTTGTTTAAAAAATCCAGCACAGGGCTTTTGAGTTCAATACTGTTTCTTTCAGAACGTTCTTCAATTAGTTTTTTTTGTTCAGGTTCTGAAGTTTTTATTTTCTCTTCGGGTTTTATGTAGGTATTCTTATATTTTTTTGCCATTGGAGTATACACTAAACAATTTTTTATCCGCAAATTAAGGAAAAAGCACTTATAGTACGGCTTTTACTTCATATTTTTTTACAACATTATGTATTTCCAACAAAGGTTTAAGAAATTCTTCCAATTGCTCTAAAGGTAACTGACTTGCGGCATCACACAATGCTTCAGAAGGACAAGGATGTGCTTCTATGAACAAGCCATCAATGCCCGAAGCCGCACCCGCGCGTGCAAGTGTCCTCAAAAACTCTCTGTTACCCCCTTTCGGGTCTGCACTTGGAATACCGTATTTGCGTATAGAATGTGTTACATCAAAAACTACGGGATACCCAATCTGATTGAGATGATAAAAACTGCGAGGGTCTACCACCAAATCATTGTATCCAAAAGTATATCCTCTTTCTGTAAGAATAATCTGCGAATTTCCCGATTGCTCACATTTCTGAACAGGTTTAATCATATTGTCAGGAGCGAGGAACTGCCCGTGTTTAATATTTACTACTTTACCTGTTTTAGCTGCCGCAACAGTTAGTGTAGTTTGCATACATAAATACGCAGGTATCTGAATAACATCTAATACTTCCGCCGCCGCATTTACCTGTTCAGGATAATGTACGTCAGAAAGTATAGGGAGTTGAAAAGTTTCTTTTATTTTTTGTAATAATTTAAGCCCTTCTTCCAATCCAGGTCCTTGATAAAATGCCAAACTACTGCGGTTGTCTTTTTGAAAAGAAGATTTGAATATAAGAGGAATTTGCAGTTTTTCACTGATTTTTTTGAGGGTTTCTGCGGTGTTCATCATCAGTTTTTCATTTTCAATCACACAAGGACCTGAAATAAGAAATAAATCATCTTTTCCACAGGCAATATTCCCTACCTGTACAATTTTTTTACTCATGTTGCAAAATTACAAAAACACACCAGATAGAAAGAGATATGAAACGTATTTTTTTATGTATCTGCGTGAGGCATGCGGAGGGCATGCGTGCTTGCACGCATGGTGCAACGCACCGAAGCGCAAGCGTAGCCCGTAGCACGCCGACCCGAAGCGCAAGCGAAGGGACACGCCCAAAATAAAATGCTACCTTAAAACAAATCTTATCGGAACGTTTATTTTTACAAGTACCTTTTTACCAACTTGTTCGCCCGGTGTCCATTTGGGCATCATGTTTATCACACGGAGTGCTTCTTCATCACAACCTCCGCCTATGCCTTTAAGCACTTTGGAATGGGTTACATTACCTTCTTTGTCTATGATAAAATTGATAAATACCGTACCTTTAATACCTTTTTCTTTGGCTTCTTTGGGATATTTAATGTTTTCTGCTATGAATTTCGTCATCGCAGTTTGTCCACCGGGGAATTCAGGCATCTTTTCCGCAGTAGAATAGACGGGTTCTTCTGAACTTTGATTTACCACAGGTACATTTTCAGTAACTTTTTCACATTTACTTGCTTGACAGGACTTCTTACTTCCAAAGGTGAAGAAATCATTTATGCCGTAATAAACAGCTCTGTATGTAACAGCTAATGTAAGAGAAAGGAACAAAAGCAATATACCTGCTATGATTTTTGTTTTTCTTGACATTTTCATAACATCACAAATATATGTAGGTTTTTTGAATAATACAAGGTAAAAATATTTCCCTCTTTTTGTATGTATTGAAAGTCTTTTGTAATATTGCTTTGTATGAAAACTATTCCTACCGTAGACCTTGCAGACTTCCTCAGCGGAGATGCACAGCGCAAACAAAAATTTGTACAGGAGATAGGTAATGCCTATCATGAAGTAGGGTTCGTTACTGTAAAAAATCATGGGATAGAGGAAACCTTGATAGAAAAACTGTACGAACAGGTAAAAGCCTTTTTTAATTTACCTCTTGAAACTAAAAAAAAGTATGAAATTGTAGAATTGGCGGGGCAGAGAGGCTATACTTCATTTGGCAGGGAGCATGCCAAAGACTCTCCTGTGGCAGACTTAAAAGAGTTTTATCATGTAGGACAAGAAGTTACAGACAACGACCCTATCAAAAATGAATATCCTGACAATATCTTTCCTGATGAACTTCCTGAATTTAAGACAGTAACGCTATCCATTTACCGTCAGTTTGAAAATACGGGTAGGTATTTATTAAGAGCATTAGCTTTATATCTCAAATTAGATGAGTTTTACTTTGACAAGCATATTCATAATGGAAACAGTATTTTGCGTCCTATACATTATCCTCCCATTGAGGGCGAAATACCCGAAGGTGCGGTACGCGCGGGTGCACATGAAGATATTAACCTCATTACTCTGCTTATAGGGGCTTCTGCTGACGGCTTACAAGTACTTACACGCACAGGGGAGTGGATACCCGTAACGGCTTTACCTGGTCAGATAGTAGTCAATGCAGGGGATATGCTGCAAAGATTAACAAATAATGTTATTCGTTCTACTACGCATAGAGTAGTTAATCCGCCGAAAGAACTGATGAAAACCTCTCGTTATTCTATTCCTTTCTTTTTGCACCCCCGTTCTGATATGGATTTAACTTGCTTACCGCATTGTGTTACAGACGAAAATCCTAAAAAATATTCTGATATGACCGCCGGTGAATATCTCAACGAAAGATTGATAGAGTTGGGCTTAAAAAAATAAATCTTTTTGATAACACTTTTTATATGAAAATTTTGGGCGTGTCCCTACGCAGGTAGGGCTTGCGCCCTCCTGCTTCGGGTCGGGCTATACGCTGGCAGAGACGTGGCATGCCACGTCTGTACTCCACAGGCTACGCAAGTTGCGGGCTTTCCGCTGCTATCCCTCACGCATTTGTGCGCGCACACATACGCTACATAACTGCGTTAGGCATGCGGAGGGCATGCGTGCTTGCACGCATGGTGCGAACAGCACCGAAGCGATAGCGTAGCCCGTAGCACGCCGACTGCGCCGCGCAGCAAGCAGGAACGCCCAAAAATGAGTTTATGTAATGTTAAAAATATAGTATTGTTTTGGTCTTTAAATATATTTTATACCTTTGTGAATAATGAACAAAAAATACGTACTCAGTATTATACTTTTTTCGTTTCTGTGGTTGTGCGTATGCGCCCAAAATATCATTATTCCTTTTGAAAAAGACACACAAAGTACAGCTACCTATACAGAAATGGTTCGGTTTTATACACAAATGAGTAAAAAACACGGTATTTCCAGATTGTATGCAAGTAAAATTCCAACAGATGCAGGCAAACCTTTACATCTTTTTGTGATAGATAAAAACAAATATTTTTCCGCAGAAAAAAGCCATCAGAAAGGAAAATTGATTGTTTTTATCAACAATGGCATACACCCGGGCGAACCCGAAGGCATAGATGCCAGCATGTTATATATTCGCGATATATTGGAAAAAGATACACTCAAAAATATTTTGGATAAAGTTGTTCTGGTATTTGTTCCTTGCTTTAATGTGGATGGAATGCTAAACAGAAGTACAAACTTTCGGGTAAATCAAAATGGACCAAAAGAGTGTGGATTTAGAGGAAATGCCCAAAATTTAGACCTCAACCGAGATTTTATCAAAGCAGATGCTCAAAATACTCGTGCTTTAATTGAATTTTATCAAACTTGGCAACCCGATATTTTAATAGATAATCATACCTCTAATGGTGCAGATTATACCTATACGCTTACTTATATACCTACACAAAAAGATAAAATACACCCTATTTTAGGCACATATCTTAACAGCATTTTTTGTCCTGAATTGGATAAACGCTTGACAAAAGCAGGTTTTGAACCTTGTCCCTACGTGAATTTTAGAGGGAAAAACCCTGAAAGTGGAATTATTGGCTATTTGGAAACCCCAAGATATTTATCAGGATATGCTGCATTGTTTAATACGTTAAGTTTTATTTGCGAAACCCAAATGTGGAAGCCTTTTCCAAAAAGGGTAAAAGCTACTTACCAGTTTATGCATCAGACCATATTGCTGGGAGTAAACCAACTGAACAAAATAAAAAAATTCCGTAAAGAAGCTATATTTCAAACCACAACACAAAGAGATTTTCCCTTGCAATGGAAATTAGATACAACCAAAGTGGATTCTATTCTTTTCAAAGGATATGAAACTTCAACTTATACCAGTAAAATCAGCGGATTAGAACATTATTTTTATGACGTTACAAAACCTTATCAAAAGAAAATTCCTTTTTATAATACATATTACGCTCCCGTTATCATGAACGCACCTGTGGCATACATTATTCCACAAGCATGGAAACGCGTCATAGAACGCTTACAGTGGAGTAATATATCTTTACAAACCCTACCCAAAGATACTTTAATAGAAGTTTTTTGTTATTATATTCACGAATACAAAACCTCAAAAAACCCGTATGAAGGGCATTATTCACATTATGATGTAAAAACAGAGAAAAAAACAAGTAAAGTACAACTATATGCAGGAGATTATGTATGTTTTGTAAATCAACCCCAAAACAGGTATATTGTAGAAACTTTAGAACCGCAAGCAGTAGATAGCTTTTTTTCATGGGGTTTTTTTGACAGTATTTTACAGCAAAAAGAATACTTTTCTTCTTACATGTTTGAAAAAACCGCAGAAGAACTTTTACTAAAATACCCTGACATCAAAGAAAAATTAGAACAGGAGAAAAAGAATAATCCTTCTGTGCAAGCAAATCATTATGAGCAACTGGATTTTATTTACAAGTTAAGTCCCTATTATGAACCTACATATTCAATGTATCGAGTGTACAGAATAGAAAGATAAAAATGCGGGTATTGTTTTCAAAAATTAAGCTATTTTTGCGGTATGAATAACCTCCGTTTTGAGGCATTAGCCAAATTAGCAGAAAGAAAACCCAAAACCGTACCCTCCTACAACATTGATGAATTTGCCAAGTATGTATTTAATGAAGAAGCTATGCGCCAATATTTAAACCATAAAGTAATGAAACACGTATTGGACGCAAGTAATCATGAGGCAAAATTAGACAGAAAATTTGCTGATGATATTGCACAAGGTATGAAAGAATGGGCAATCAGTAAAGGAGTTACGCATTATACGCATTGGTTTCAACCGCTTACAGGTAGCACCGCAGAAAAACACGAGTCTTTTTTGGGATTAAATGAGAATAAACCGATTTATGAATTTAAAGGTAGTGCCTTAATTCAGCAAGAACCCGATGCGTCGAGTTTTCCGAGTGGAGGTATCCGTAATACGTTTGAAGCCCGTGGGTATACCGCTTGGGACCCTTCTTCTCCTGCCTTTATTGTAGAAAATGGTGATGGCGCAGGTAAAACCCTTTGCATTCCGACCATATTTATTTCTTATACAGGTGAAGCATTAGATTACAAAACTCCATTTTTGCGTTCTTTGCATTTATTGGAAACCAATGCTTTATCCGTCTATCATTATTTTGACAAAGAAGCCAAAAAAGTAACGGTTACTCTCGGCATTGAACAGGAATACTTTCTTATAGATAAAGCCTTTTACACTGCCCGCCCTGATTTAATGATGTGCGGTAGAACCTTAGTAGGCAGAGAACCCAGCCGCGGTCAGCAGTTAGAAGACCATTATTTTGGTTCTATTCCTGCACGCATATTCGCTTACATGGTAGAAGTAGAACAGGAAGCCTTAAAACTCGGTATTCCGCTTAAAACACGCCATAATGAAGTTGCCCCTGCACAGTTTGAATGCGCACCTATTTTTGAAGAAGCCAACCTCGCTATTGACCATAACCAAATTCTGATGGAACTCATGAAAAGAATAGCCGATAAACATGATTTTCACGTTATTTTTCATGAAAAGCCCTTTGCCAAAGTCAATGGTTCAGGCAAACACAATAACTGGTCAATGGGGACAGATACAGGTAAAAACCTCCTCTCCCCGGGTAAAAATCCAAAAGATAATTTAGCATTCCTGACTTTCTTTGTCAATACGATTAAAGCAGTATACGAACACAACGCACTCTTGCGCGCGAGCATTGCTTCTGCTGAAAATGATTATAGATTGGGTGCAAATGAAGCGCCTCCAGCGATTATTTCGGTGTTTATTGGTTCGCAACTTACCCAAATACTGAATGATATTTTGGAAGGCAAAGAATCGGAAACTATCAGAAAAGAAATAGACCTAAAACTCAAAAAAATCCCTGAAATTTTGATTGACAACACAGACCGTAACCGTACCTCCCCATTTGCTTTTACAGGTAACAAATTTGAGTTCAGGGCAGTAGGAGCAAGTGCAAATTGTAGTGCTTCTATTACGGTACTGAATACTATTGTAGCCCACCAACTGGCAGAGTTCAAAAAATCTGTGGATAGTCAAATACAGGCGGGTACAAAAAAAGATGATGCCATTATCAATGTTCTCAAAGAATATATTCAGACCGCACAACCTGTTTTGTTTGAAGGCAATGGATATAGTGAAGAGTGGGTACAGGAAGCCGAAAAACGCGGATTGTTTCATGTAAAAACTACTCCCAATGCCTTAAAAGCCTATATCAGTGAGAAAAGCAAACACTTGTTTGAAGAAACACACGTTCTTTCTGAAAAAGAATTAGAAGCACATTACGAGGTGTTTTTAGAGCGTTACACTAAAAAAGTGCAGATAGAGTCAAGAGTACTTGGTGAATTGGTGCTTAATCAGATTATTCCTGTGGCAGTAGAATATCAGCAAAAATTAGTACAAAATGTGATAGCACTTTCTCAATTACAACTTAATCATACCGCCAAACCTCAGGTGGACATCATAAACCGTATCGCTAAACACATAGCCATCATCAAGGAAGAAGTAGAAAAAATGATTGATGAACGTAAAACAGGTAATAAAATTGAAGCTGTATCAGAACGGGCTGTTCATTACTGCGAAAAAGTAAAACCGTATTTGGAAAGTATCCGCTATCATGTAGATAAATTGGAATTTATTGTGGAGGACAGTGCGTGGTGCTTGCCTAAATACAGAGAAATGCTCTTTATGCGTTAAAAACTTACATTATGAATGAATGGGTTAAGATTTTACACCATATCGGAATATGGACTTGGGTAGCAGGTTTATCTGCCTACTGGTTGCTTCGGTATAAAAAACAGGACTTTTTAACCGAAGGGTACAGAGCATACTTTAAACGCAGATTTACACCTTTGGCTATTTTTGGTATGGTACTCATTTTTGGTTCTGGCATGGGACTGCTGATTACAGCAAACTATGTAGGGGCAAAGAATGTTCCTGTTTGGTTTATTGTAAAAATGTTGCTTTTTTTGGCTTTGTTTATAGCAGGCATTAACGCATGGGGCATAGATGTAGGCGTAGTCAAGCGGATAGATGAACTGAAAGTGCAACGCAGGGAAATTTCTACCGAAGAAATGGACAGCCGTATCGGTAAAATCAATAAACTGATGGATATTTTTATTTATATTGCAACGTTACTGACGTTGATTATATTTATTATTGCTCATATCAAACCACTATGGTAGCTGTACAACTTGCTGAACCTGTGCATTATCCAGATATTGTATCACTTATTCAACAAGATGAACCGAATTTTACTTTGTCTGTATTTCAGAAAAAATATCTGACCTCTGACCAAAATATCAAAATTATTGCTGTAAAAAATCGGAAAATTGTCGGTTTTATTGGAGGATTGGCAGATACACATACCTGCAAAGAACGTATTTATTGGGCGGTAGATGCCGTAGTAGACAAACATCACAGAAAACAAGGTATAGCTACACTACTACTCAAAAATTTGATAGATTATGGCAAACACGTGATTGGAATTGGGGTAAAAAATGAGCATATTCTCAAAGCAGAAATCAAGGCGGGGTTTAAGGTTGGCACACATTTGAGAACCTTTACCGCTTATCCTTCTCCTTTTGTAAAAAACACTTTGGAACAGATTACGGATTTTAACCCATCAGAGATGTATCAGAACAAGCAATACTTTGAAGTTCTTTCAGAGGTCTTAACTCAAACTGTTGCTGTAATTAAAAAAGAGCAAAGCTATATACGTGTAATGGAATGCAGCAACAAACAACATTATTTATCCATAGTACCTAAAATAGCCAGATTTTATGGTCATAAAGTACGTTTTTTACTTAATACCCTTCATTGTTCCATGCTTCAAACCTGCATTCAAACTTGTGCCATTCCTGCAAAAAAGCCAGAGATACTCATCTATACCCATGAGTATATGCGGGAGTTACCTGTTTATTTTGGACACTCAGACTGGTTTAAGACCTATGAATAATTTAGCAGATATAAAAACGTGTTAAACTTACAAATAAAACCGTTATCTTTGCAAAAAAACAACTTTTGAATAGGGTGATAAATTGTAAATATTTAATAGACTTTATATAACAAGTAAGAAAAAAACCGCAGGCCTTGTCTGCCTGCGGTTTTGGGTGTAAAATAAACCTAATGCCTATTTATTAAGTTCAGCTTTGATTTTCTTGTCTTTTTCAAGTGCTTCTTCCAAAGTTCCTACGAGATAGAAAGCATTTTCGTCCAATTCGTCTACTTCACCACCAATAATGGCATTAAATCCTTTGATGGTATCTTGAATAGAAACGAGTTTCCCTTTCATACCTGTAAATTGTTCTGCTACGTGGAAAGGCTGGCTGAGGAAACGTTGTACTTTACGCGCTCTGTATACTACGAGTTTGTCATCATCAGAAAGTTCATCTAATCCAAGGATAGCAATAATATCTTGTAAATCTTTATAGCGTTGTAAAATTTCTTTTACACTTTGAGCACATTGATAATGTTCTTTGGAAACACCGTCAGGCGTAAGAATACGGGAAGTAGAGTCTAATGGGTCTACCGCAGGGTAAATACCTAGTGCCGCAATCTGGCGGGAAAGTACCGTAGTTGCATCAAGGTGGGCGAAGGTTGTAGCAGGAGCGGGGTCTGTAAGGTCATCAGCAGGCACATATACCGCTTGTACAGAAGTAATAGAACCACGTTTGGTAGAAGTGATACGCTCTTGCATAAAACCCATTTCAGTAGATAATGTAGGCTGATACCCTACCGCAGAAGGCATACGACCCAACAATGCAGATACCTCTGAACCTGCTTGTGTAAACCGGAAGATATTGTCAATAAAAAACAGAATATCTCTGCCACCACTTTTTTCATCACCATCACGGAAGTATTCTGCGATAGACAAACCGGAGAGGGCAACTCTTGCTCTTGCGCCTGGGGGTTCGTTCATCTGACCGAATACCAAAGTTGCCTGAGATTGCAAAAGCATAGCTTCATCTACTTTACTTAAATCCCAGTTACCTTCTTCCATGCTGTGTTTGAAGGCATCACCGTATTTGATTACATTGGATTCAATCATTTCGCGGAGTAAGTCATTACCTTCACGGGTACGTTCTCCCACACCTGCAAATACAGAAAGACCTGAGTAGGCTTTGGCAATGTTGTTAATCAACTCCATGATAAGCACGGTTTTGCCTACCCCAGCACCGCCAAACAAACCAATTTTACCCCCTTTTGGATAAGGTTCAAGCAAATCAATAACTTTGATACCTGTATATAAAACCTGTGCTTCTGTACTTAAATCTTCAAAAGGAGGAGGAGTTTTATGAATAGAATACCCTTTTTCAGATTTGGGCTGACGAATACCGTCAATAGCTTCACCTACTACATTGAATAATCTGCCACGGATTTCATCACCTGTGGGCATTTCAATCGTTCTACCTAAATCTTCTACGGGCATACCGCGGGTTAAACCGTCAGTACTATCCATAGCAATAGTACGTACACGTTCCTCGCCTAAGTGTTTTTGACATTCTAAATACAATTTTGAACCATCAGGGCGAGTAACCACTAACGCATTCAATATTTTAGGTAGAGTAGCTTCCTTGGCGGAAAAATCCACGTCTACTACGGGACCAATAATTTGCGCAATGCGACCTATATTTGCCATATTATATTGCTTTTGGTTTGCAAGTTAGTAAAAATGAAGTCAATAAAAGAAACAAAAAATTTTGTTTATTGTACAAATAACTGATTTTCAATGCAATAAAGTTCTATAAATCGGATATTCAGTTTGTTTATTTCTGTACTTCCTCCCAAATACGGTTATCATAGATTAAATCCATGCATAGTTGCCTTAATTTTGGGTCAATCTTATTAAGCGGTTGAATTTTGGAAGCATTCATAATGGCGGCATCTAACCCTGCTTCTATACATTCATGTAAAAATACAGAATTTAATGCGGGGCGGATGCTGGCATGCAAACCAAATGAAATATTGCTCAATCCGAGCAAGGTTTTGGCACCAGGTAAGTTTTCTTTAATAAGGCGTATAGCTTCTTTGGTTTCTATTCCTGCTTTTCGGAACTCTTCATCTCCTGAACCAAGTGTAAAGGTCAAAGTATCAAAGAAAATATCTTCGGGGGGCATTTTATATTCATTTACCCACATATTGTAGATGCGTTTAGCAATGACAAATTTTTTCTGTGCAGTTTTTGCCATACCTTCTTCGTCTATGGTAAGGGCGACCACCGCCGCACCAAATTGCTTACATAACTCAAATACTTTGCGGGTACGTTCTTCTCCGTCTTCAAAATTGACAGAATTTACAATGGCTTTGCCTGCAATACGCTCTAATGCGGCTTCTATGACATTTACCTCTGTGGAGTCAATCATGATGGGAATAGTAATAGCTGTATTCAAGCGTTCTATGTACTCACACATATCTTTGACCTCATCTCTGCCCACATACGCTACACACACATCTAATACATGCGCGCCTTCGCGTACTTGTTCTTTGGCAAGTTCTACCATGCCTTCCCAATCCTGTGCCTGCAATAATTCACGGAATTTTTTACTTCCGTTGGCATTGGTACGTTCTCCCACAATAAGAGGACGGGGGTCTAAGGTAGTAGGTACAGACTGATACAAGGAAGATACTGAGGGTACAAAATCTATATTTCTGTGCGCAGGGGCTAATCCTGAAAAGTTTTGTACTAAGGCTTGAATGTGTTCAGGTGTAGTACCACAGCAACCGCCTACTATGCTTACCCCAAGTTCTTTGATAAACGGGGTTAAGTGTTTGACCATATCTGACGCAGAAAGATGATAATGTGCATGTCCGCCTACATTTTCAGGTAAACCCGCATTGGGAATACAGGAAATCGGATAAGGAGAGTTTTTACTTAAAGTGCGGATATGTTCGCTCATTTCCTGCGGACCTGTAGCACAGTTTAATCCCAAACTTACAATATCAAACGGGCTGAGCGTAGTAATGACGCTTTGCATGTCCGAACCCATGAGCATAGTTCCCGTAGTTTCCATAGTTACAGAAACCATGATAGGTACACTTTTTCTTTTTTCAACAAAGGCTTGCCATGCTCCGCCCAAAGCTGCTTTGATTTGCAACAAATCCTGACAGGTTTCTATAATCAGAATATCTGCACCCCCATCAAGCATGCCGCAAACCTGCTCGTAGTAATTGCTTTTCAGTTCTTTATAGGAAATATGCAGTAAAGAGGGAAGTTTTGTGCCTGGTCCTATTGAACCCGCTACGTACCTTGGAATGCTGTTATCTGAATAGGATAAAGCCACTTCTTTGGCAATTTCTACTGCTTTTTTGTTGATTTCGTAAGTTCTTTCTTGTTCATCATATTCGCCGAGTACTAATCGTGTTGCCCCAAAAGTATCTGTTTCTATAACATTGCACCCTGCCTTGAGGTAGCTGTCATGCACTTCCTGAATGACATCAGGACGGGAAAGTACTAATAATTCATTGCAACCTGCTTTACCCCAAAAATCATCATCAGACAAGTCTTTTTTCTGAATGGAAGTACCCATTGCACCGTCAAAAAACAAGATTTGTTCTTGTATTCTTTTTTGTATAGGATTCATATATTCTGATACAAAAATCGGATTTTTTAGGTTGCCAAACAAAAATGTTTTGTAACTATTTGCGTGAGGTGCTTGGAGCAAAGCCGTCAGGCTTGTGCCTTGCACCGAAGCGATAGCGTAGTGCGGAAAGCACCGACTGCGCTGCGCAGCAAGCAGGCACGCCCATCAAAATAAAAAACCTAATACGTATTTTTTCCTCTGTATCATTTATCTTTTTTTAACAATGAGAAAAATGTTTCTTTGGATACCAATTTAACCGCAAATGCAAGTATTACATTAAAAACAAGGCTTATCATAACATTTAGTAGCCAAAATAGCGGTAAAAAAGTGCTGAAATAAGTAACAGCAAAACTTACACCCGCAAACAATACTATTTTGCCCATATATTTGATTTCATACTTGAAATGAAACCGCTTCTGACAAAGTATAATATGCAGTACAACCATCAATATTTGTGTACAAAGCAAGGCTATTCCCGCACCTAAGGCATGATATTGTGGAATAAGTAAAAAGTTGAGGATTACGCTTACCACAGCCCCTATCACAGTTATTTGGGAAAGCTGTTTTAGGGCTTCTGCACTGGTTAGCAGTGTTCCGAATACATAAATCAAAACAAAACAGATATACGCCCACATCAGTACCATAAATACAGGAGTGGCTAACTCCAAAGAAACCGCATTTTTACCCTTATAAAGCAAACTTAAAATATCTTGTGCATAAAACGTAGTAATACTGACTATCAATAGTGTGATAAATAACATAACAACCAATACGTTTTTAATCAAAATCTCCAAAGCTCTTTTTTTATCCAACAGACTGCTGAATACAGGAAACATAATCGTTGCAAACATAATGGGAATAGTATTGCTGAAATCCATCAAACGGTAAGCGGAGGCGTATACACCTGCCATGTATTTGCCAAAATCTTTACCTTGTCCGTCGCGTAACAACCATTCCAACATTACACTGTCTACACGGGTATAAATAGTCATAAAAAACCATAACATAGCATAAGGAGCGGTTTTTTTAAGGATTTTTTTTATACTTTCCTGCTTGAAATAAACATTTATGAACTTGCTTTTGCGATGTAACCATAATAAGGCAATCAAGAAAGCTATGCTGTATGCGATTACCTGTGTGTAAGCCAGATAAAATATACTGAATGAAGTAAAAACCAATAAAATGACCAATCCGATAATCAAAAATAATCTGTCTGCAATGGAAAGCATAGAATCCTGTTTGAAATAATGCAATCCCTGAAAACCCGCTCTCACAAACAAAAGCAAGGAAGTAAATACTTGTGCTATGGCTAATATAACAAGCATTTTTATCTGTTCAGGGGTGTATCCCAAAAGCAAGGCAGAAACAAAAATCAAAATAAAAAACACAGGTACGAGTAATATCTTTACGCCCAGCGCCTCTCCGAAAAAATGTTTGGCGGTAGTATTATCCCGTGCTATTTCCCGTGTCGTCATCTGATTGATACCCAAATCCA
>Ga0272446_1002083_pt1 | contig 27992 bp, 26 predicted proteins | sample YNPCB0061_FD_194587 | JGI IMG/M metagenome (GOLD analysis project Ga0272446, IMG submission 194587) | Hot spring microbial mat communities from Yellowstone National Park, WY, United States - YNP-CB-006-1 | ecosystem: Environmental > Aquatic > Thermal springs > Hot (42-90C) > Sediment | place...
GCCGGCCGGCTGCGGATCGACGACGGGGGTCGGCGGGAGATCGAAGAGCTCGTCCATGAGGGGAAGCGTAGCTGCACGAGCCCCCGTTGGGAATCCCTCAGTGGCGAGTTTCTTCACAGGCTCTCAGCGCTCGGATGGACCGGGGGCGGTGTCCCAGATGGGCGCCATCTCGGCCTCGGCCCGCCGCGGCGGCGGGACCTCGTACCCGAGGCGAGCGAGGTGGGCCCGGGCCGCCTCGGTGGCGACCCGCCCCTGCGGCGTCCGGTCGAGGAAGCCGAGCCGGAGGAGGTACGGCTCGTAGACGTCCTCGATGGTCTCGACCTCCTCGGCCAGGACGGCGGCCAGGGCCGCGACGCCGACGGGTCCCGAGCCGAACTTCTGGACGATGGCGGCGAGGAGGCGGCGGTCGGTCCCGTCGAGGCCGGCCTCGTCGATCTCGAGGTTGGTCATCGTCGCCTCCACGGCCGCCTCGTCGATCCGGCCCGAACCGTGGACCTGGGCATGATCCCGGACCCGCCGCAGGAGGCGGTTGACGACCCGGGGCGTGCCACGCCCGCGGCGGGCGATGGCTCGGGCGGCCGCCTCGTCGATGGCGACGCCGAGGATCCGGGCCGACCGGAGGACGATGGCGGTCAGCTCGTCCAAGGCGTAGAAGTCGAGCCGGTAGGTTGCCCCGAAGCGATCGAGGAGCGGGCTGCTCAGCCGCCCGGCCCGGGTCGTCGCGCCGACCACGGTGAAGGGCTTGACGCTGAGCCGGAGCGAGCGGGCCGAGGGTCCCTTCCCGATCATGACGTCGACGACGAGGTCCTCCATCGCCGAGTAGAGGGTCTCTTCGATGGGCTTACCGAGGCGATGGATCTCGTCGATGAAGAGGACGTCCCGCTCGTCGAGGGCGGTCAGGATGGCGGCCAGGTCGCCCCGCCGCTCGAGGGCCGGCCCCGACGTATAGCGGATGTTCACCCCGAGCTCACGGGCGACGATGGTGGCGAGGGTCGTCTTGCCGAGCCCGGGTGGCCCGTAGAGGAGGATGTGATCGGCCGCCTCTCCCCTCCCCCGGGCGGCGGCGAGGAGGACGGAGAGGTTCGCCTTGACGTCCCGCTGCCCGATGTATTCGTCGAGGGAACGGGGCCGGAGGGTCGCCTCGGTGATCCGGTCGACCTCGTCGAGGACGTCGGCGGCGAGGACCCGGAGGACGTCGTCGGTCACGGCCCTCAGTCTAGCACGACCCGTGGGTCTTTCGTACGCATGTTCGAACGCGGCTCGTGGGTCGGGAACTCCGAGTCCGGGACTAGGACTTCTGGCATCATTGGCGCATGCGACTCTCGGCACGCTCGCAGTACGGGCTGCGAGCGCTCATCGACCTCGTCCGCCACGGCTCCGAGGGCCCGATCCCCCTGGCCGTCCTCGCCGAGCGGAACAACCTGCCGCCGAAGTTCCTCGACCAGATCCTCGCCGTCCTCAAGCACGCCGGCCTCGTCCGGACGACCCTCGGCGCCCGCGGCGGCTATACCCTCGCCGCCGACCCCCGGAGCGTCACCATCGGCCGGGTCATCCGCCTCCTCGACGGCGCCCTGGCTCCGCTCTCCTGCGTCTCCCTCCGCTACTACGAGCCCTGCACCTGCCCCGACGAGGCGACCTGCGCCCTCCGCGACGTCATGATCGACGTCCGCGACGCCATCCTTTCGGTCCTCGATCGGGAGACCCTGGCCGAGCTCGCTGCCCGCCAGGGCCGAGCATCCATCGATCCGCGCGGCCTCCACGCCGATGCCCTCGCCGGGCTCCGGCCATGACCGGTCAGGAAGCGGCTGGCACGGCCGACGGCCGCCCCTATCGACCGTCCGTCGGCCTCTGCGTCTTCAACGCCGACGGCCTCGTCTGGGTCGGCCACCGAGCCCGCGACGACGGGCCGGGCTGGCAGATGCCCCAAGGCGGCATCGACGAGGACGAGACGCCGCTGGCGGCCGGGCTCCGGGAACTCGCCGAGGAGACGGGGATCCGGAGCGTCGTCCTCCTCGGCGAGACGAGCGACTGGCTGACATACGACCTGCCGCCCGATCTGCCGCGACCGCCGCGCTGGGCGAACCGATACCGCGGTCAGCGCCAGAAGTGGCTCGCCCTCCGCTTCGTCGGTTCCGAGGACGAGATCAACCTCGAGGCCGAGGAGCGCGAGTTCGACGCTTGGCGGTGGGTTCCCCTCGCCGCCGTCCCGGAGCTCGTCGTTCCCTTCAAGCGGCCCGTCTACGAGCGGGTCGCCGCCGAGTTCGCCCGCTTCGCCCGGCCGACCCCAACCGAGAACCGCTGAAGCCGAGCCCGCCCTCGCCGGCGCCGTCTCAACCGCGGACGAGGCTGCGCAGGGCGGCCTTGACCCGTTCCTCGAGGCTCGCCCCGGCGTCCGGCGTCGAGCGGGCCGCCCGGGCCGCGGCGCGGGCTTCGGCCTGCGAGTAGCCGAGGGCGAGGAGGGCCGCCACGACGTCCGACTCGCCGCTGCCCGCCGGACCGGTGCCGGCGGCCGTCGCCGCCGCGGCGACCTTCTCGCGGAGCTCGAAGATGATCCGCTCGGCCAGCTTTCGGCCGACGCCGGGCACGGCGGTCAGGACCGCCTGATCGTCCTGGAGGATCGCCAGCTGGAGGTCGGCCGGCGGTCGCGACCCGACGATGGCGAGAGCGACCTTCGGGCCCACCCCGTTGACGGTGAGGAGGAGATCGAAGAACCCGAGCTCCTCGGCCGAGCGGAAGCCGTAGAGGGCCTGCTGGTCCTCGCGGACCAGGTGGTGGACGTGGAGCTTGAGACGCTCCCCGGGGCGGGCGGCGGCGAGGACGGCCGGAGGCGCGAAGACCCGGTAGCCGACCCCGCCGACCTCGAGGACGAGGGCGTCGGCACCGATGGCCCCGACGACGCCGTCGAGGGAGGCGATCATCGCCCCGGGCGGCGACCGAGCTCCGCGGCCTCCCGCGCCAGGGCCTCGGCGACGGCGACCTCGAAGGCCGTCCGACCCCGTCGGACGGGTCCAACGGCGGCGAGGTCGAGGGGTCCCGCGGCGGCGCCGACCCCGAGCGGCCAGCTGTGGGCGGCCCAGACGGCGACGGCGAGGGCATCGGCGGCGTCGTCGGGCGTCGGTGGCTCGTCGAGCCCCAGGATCCGGGCGACCATGGTGGCGACCTGCATCTTGTCGGCCCGACCAGCCCCGGTGACGGCGATCTTCACCGCCGAAGGGGTCGCCTCGACGAGCGGCACGCCCCGCTCGGCGGCGGCGAGGAGGACGACGCCGCGCGCCTGGCCGACGGCGAAGGCCGTCTGGGCGTTCCGGGAGAAGAAGACCCGTTCGACGGCGAGGACGTCGGGCTGGTAGAGATCGATGAGCTCGAGGAGGGTGGCGTGGATCGTGAGGAGCCGGGCCGGGAGGCCGGCGTCGGGGCTGGTCGTCCGGCAGCCGGCGTCGAGGGCGCGGAGGCCGCCGGTCCGCTCGACGACCCCGTAGCCGACGGCGGCCGTCCCGGGATCGACCCCGAGGATGATCACCCGGCGACCTCGGCGAAGACGTCCTCCGGGATGTCGAAGTTCGCCGTCACCCGCTGGACGTCGTCGAGCTCCTCGAGGGCGTCGATGAGCCGGAGGGCGGCGCGGGCGCGCTCGGGATCGAGGCTGATGGTCTGGCGGGCGACCATCGCCGTCTCGGCCGACTCGATCGGCAGCCCGGCGGCCTCGAGGGCCCGTCGCACCGACTCGAGCTCGCTGGGCGACGTGTAGACCTCGACCCGGTCGGGATCGTCGGTGTCGACGTCCTCGGCCCCGGCATCGATGGCGGCGAGGGCGATCTCCTCGCCATCGCGCCCCTGGCGCGGGATCGTGATGATCCCCCGTTGCTCGAACTGCCAGGCCACGGCCCCGGCGCCGGCGAGCTGGCCACCGTGCTTGGAGAAGACCGACCGGACGTCGGCCGCGGTCCGGTTCCGGTTGTCGGTGGCGGCCTCGACGAGGATCGCCACGCCGCCGGGCCCGTAGCCCTCGTAGACGATCTCCTCGTACTGGTCCGCTTCACCGCCTCCCACGGCTCGCTCGATGGCCCGCCGGATGTTCTCCTGGGGCATGTTGATCGAGCGCGCCTTTTCGATGGCGAGCCGGAGCCGATAGTTCGCCTCCGGATCGCCCCCACCCTGGCGGGCGGCGACGGAGATCTCGCGAGCCACCTTCGTGAAGAGGGCACCCCGCTTCGCGTCGTTGGCGCTCTTCTGGCGCTTGATCTGGGACCATTTCGAGTGCCCGGACATCGCGGCGGAGTATAGCGGACTATGATGAGCCGACCGGCCCCGTCCCCGGGCCTCGCCCGGTTCGTCCGCGGGCCGGGCTCCCGCCGACCCCGTCCCACCCGAGATGGGCCACCGATCTGACAGCGCGAGAGGATCCGATGGCGAAGAGCGTTGACATCCCCCACCTTCGGAGCGTCGTCCTGGCCGGACACGCCGGAGCCGGCAAGACGACGCTCGCCGAGCAGCTCCTCTACGTCGGTGGTGCGATCGGCCGCCTCGGCCGGGTCGACGACGGAACGGCGAGCCTCGACTTCGAGCCCGAAGAGCAGAAGCGCCACGAGTCGCTCAGCCTGGCCGTCGCGAGCCTCGACCACGCCGAGCACCGGATCACCATCGTCGACACGCCGGGGTACGCCGACTTCTTCGCCGAGGTCGTGGAAGGCATGGCCGCGGCCGATGCGGCGATCCTCGTCATGGATGCGTCGGGCGGGATCGAGGCAGGCCTCGAGGCCGCCGTCCGGCTGGCCCGGGCCAACGACCTGCCGGCCCTCTTCGTCGTCAACAAGGCCGATCGCGAGAACGCCGACCCGCTGCGCGCCCTCGACGCCCTTCGGAGCGCCTTCGGCCCGAAGCTCGCTCCCCTCCAGATCCCCATCGGGGCGGCCGAGACCTTCAGCGGCTACGTCGATCTCGTCCACCGCCGGGCCTACCGCCTCGACGGTGGACGCGAAGCGGAGGTCCCGCTGCCGCCCGAGCTGGCCGAGGAGGTCGCCCGGCGTCGGGACCAGCTCCTCGAGGCCGCCGCCGAGGCCGACGACGACGTCCTGGCCAAGTACCTCGAGGGCGAGGAGATCAGCGACGAGGAGCTCGACGCCTGCCTCCACCGGGGTGTCCGCGACCGGGTCCTCGCTCCGGTCCTCGTCACGAGTTCGACGAAGGGGATCGGGATCCGCGGCCTCCTCGAGGCCATCGTCCGCTACCTGCCGGCCCCGTCCGAACTCCCACCCGTGGCGGCCGTCGACGCCCGATCGGGGGCGACGGTCCGTCTCGAGCGCGATCCGGCCGGCCCGCTCCTCGTCCGGGCCTTCAAGACGAGCGCCGACCCCTTCGTCGGCCGGCTGACCTACCTGCGGGTCCTCTCGGGGACCCTCCACGCCCAGACGACCGTCTACAACGCCGATCGGGGCGAGGACGAGCGGGTCGGCGCCCTCCTCGTCCTCCACGGCAAAGACCAGGAGCCCGTCGGGGAGCTCCGGGCCGGCGAGATCGGCGCCGTCGCGAAGCTCACCGTCACCCAGGTCGGAGACGCCCTCTCGACCCGAGAGCGCCCGTACCGCCTCCCGCCCCTCGAGTTTCCGGCACCGACCCTGCGGGTCGCCATCGAGCCACAGACGAAGGCCGACCTCGACAAGATGAGTTCGGCCATCGCCCGGATGCTCGAGGAGGAGCCGGCGGCCCGGGTCGAGCGGAGCGAGGCCGGCGAACAGGTCCTCCTCGCCATGGGCGAGGCCCACGTCGCGGTCATCGCCGAGCGACTGAAGCGGAAGTTCGGGGTCTCCATCGTCACCAAGCCCCCCAAGGTCGCCTACCGGGAGACGATCCGCGGCCGGACCCAGGTCCACGGCCGCTACAAGAAGCAGACCGGCGGGCACGGCATGTTCGCCGACGTCTGGCTCGAGCTCGAGCCGAACCCCGGCGGCGGGGTCGAGTTCGCCGAGCGGATCGTCGGTGGGGTCGTCCCCAAGCAGTTCTTCCCGGGCGTCGAGAAGGGAATCCGCGAGGCGGCCGCCGAGGGCGTCCTCGCCGGCTACCCCCTCGTCGACTTCAAGGCGACCCTCTACGACGGGCAGTACCACACCGTCGACTCGAACGAGCTCAGCTTCAAGATCGCCGCCTCCATGGCCCTCAAGCAGGGCGTCATGCAGTGCAACCCGGTCCTCATGGAGCCGATCATGCTCGTCGAGGTTCGGGTCCCCGAGGCGGCCATGGGCGACGTGAGCCGGGACTTGAGCGGCCGGCGAGGCCGGGTCCTGGGCATGGAGCCGGCCGGCGACGGGATGCAGGTCATCACCGCCCACGTCCCCGAGGCCGAGCTCTACAACTACGCCACCGAGCTCCGCTCGCTCACCGGCGGCCGGGGGACCTTCAGCGCCCGCTTCGACCACTACGAGGACGTGCCGCCCCACATCGCCCAGAAGATCATCGAGGCCCACAAGAAGGAGCAGGCCGGCTAGGCGCTCCCCGAGGCAGGGGTGGTGGCCGAGGCGTCGAGCGAGGCGGCGAGGCGGAGGGCGGCCGCCAGGTCGAGGCGTCCCTCGTAGAGGGCCCGCCCGACGATGGCCCCGGCGCAGCCGACGGCGGCCACGGCGGCGAGATCGTCGAGGGAGCGGATGCCGCCCGAAGCGACGATCGCCCCGCGGCCACGTCGCACCAGCCGGCCGAGGAGATCGAGGTCCGGCCCGGCGAGACGGCCGTCGCGGTCGATGGCCGTCACGACGAAGGTCGCCACGCCCGCGGCGGCGAGCTGCTCGAGGGCCGCTTCCACCGCGACCCCGCTCGCATCGGGTCGCCATCCCTCGCCGACGGCGCGATCGCCCCGGACGTCGAGGGCGGCGGCGACGCGGTCGACGCCGACGGCGGCCACGAGCTCGGCTCCGAGCGCGGGCGTGCGGAGGAGGGCGGTGCCGAGGACGACCCGGCGGACGCCAGCCTCCAGCCAGACCTCGGCCGCCGGCCGCGACCGGATCCCCCCGCCGAGCTGGCAGGCGAGCTGCCCACCGAGCCTCGCCAGGATCGCCCGGACGGCGGCCCGATTGGCGGCGCTGCCCCGGCCATCGCGGGCTGCGTCGAGGTCGACGACGTGGAGCCAGCGGGCGCCGGCGGCGGCGAAGCGCTCGGCGACGGCGAGCGGGTCGGTGGCGTAGCGGGTCTCGCGATCGAAGTCGCCGCCCAGGAGCCGAACGACCCGGCCGCCCCGGAGGTCGACGGCCGGGAGGAGGACGAAGGGGTCGCCGCGGCGGGATCCGGGGGCCTCGGTCGGGTGCGGTCGGCTTGACGAATCGTGCATCGGCTTGCTAGGATCCTCTCGCTATCTTTGTAGCACGCTAGCATGCTAGCATAGCGCGACCGTCCCTCCCGACGGCCCCAAGGAGACGATGCCACCCATGCTCCCCCGGGACGACTCCTGGCGGACGCCCGAGACGACCGCCCTCTTCGAAGCGATCCTCCGGCTGCGGACCGTCGAGGAGGCCGAGCGCTTCTTCCGCGATCTCTGTACCCTCGGCGAGCTCCACGCCCTGGCCCAGCGGTGGGCCGTCGTCCGGCTCCTCGACGAAGGGCTCCACTACGCCGAGATCTCCCGGCGGACCGGTGCCAGCACGGCGACGATCACCCGCATCGCCGCCTGGCTCCACCACGGGGAGGGCGGCTACCGCCTCATCCTCGACCGGATCGCCGGGCGCGAGGCCGCCGAGCCCGGGCCACGGCGGGGCGCCGCCGGATCGCCGGAGGCAGCCGGCCGGGCCGCGACGGCGCCGGGTCGATGAGCCGCCGCCTCCGGCTCGCGGTCCCGAACAAGGGCCGCCTCGTCGAGCCGAGCCTCGCCCTCCTCCACGACGCCGGCCTCGTCTTCGAGGAGCACGACCGCAGCCTCGTCGCCCGGGTCCAGAACTTCGACCTCGACATCCTCTTCGTCCGGACGAACGACGTCATCGAGTTCGTCGGGGACGGTGTGGCGGACCTCGGGATCACCGGCGTCGACCTCCTCGCCGAGGCGAACGCCGAGTTGCCGCGGATCCGCGGCCTCGGCTTCGGCCGATGTCGGTTGGCGGCCGCCGTCCCGAACGACACCCCGTACCAGGTCGTCGAGGACCTGGCCGGCCTGCGGGTCGCGACGGCCCATCCGAACACCGCCCGCCGCTTCTTCGCCGAACGGCGGATCCCGGTCGACGTCATCCCGATCTCGGGCGCCGTCGAGGTGGCTCCCCGCCTCGGTCTCGCCGAGGCGATCGTCGACCTCGTCTCCACCGGTTCGACCCTGGCCATGAACGGCCTTCGCCCCATCGGCGACATCCTCGACTCGGAGGCCGTCCTCGTCGCCAATCCGGTCGCCCACCGCGAGCGAGCCCGGGACCTGGCGGCCATCGACACGATGCTCGGGGCGGTCATCGCCGCCCGCGACAAGAAGTACGTCATGATGAACGCCCCGGCGGCCAAACTCGCCGAGCTCGAGGCCCTCCTGCCGGGGCTCGAGTCGCCGTCCGTCATCCCCCTCGCCCACGAGGGGATGATCGCCATCCACTCCGTCGTCGGCGCCGACGAGGTCTGGGGGCTCTTGCCGCGCCTCAAGGCGGCCGGGGCGTCGGGGATCCTCGTCCTGCCCATCGAGAAGATCGTCCCGTGACCGCCTCGTCCGTCGCCCTTCGGCTCCGGCGGCTCGACCTCGCCGCCACCGACCCTGCCGCCGTCGCCGAGCGGACCGCCCTCGTCCGCCGGGGGGCCGTGCCCGACCCGGCCGTCCGCGACGCGGCCCGGCGGATCGTCGAGGCCGTCGAGCGCGAGGGCGCCGCCGCGGTGCGCGAAGCGAACCGGCGCTTCGGGGGCGGCCTCGCCGACGGCCGGCTCTTCCTCGAGGCCCGCGACCTGGCCGCCGCTCGAGACCGTCTCGACCCGCAGGTTCGGGCCGCCCTCGAGGCGGCCGTCGCCGCCGTCCGTCGCTTCGCCGAGGCCCAGCGTCCGCCGTCGATCCGCGTCGTCACCGTCGAGGGCGTCGAGATCGAGCGCCGCTGGGTCCCCCTCGCCCGGGTCGGAGCCTACGCGCCCGGGGGTCGGGCGGCCTACCCGTCGTCCCTCGTCATGGGGGTCGTCCCCGGCCAGGTCGCCGGGGTCGACGAGATCGTCGGCGCCGCTCCGGCCGGGCCGGAGGGGGAGCTGCATCCGGTCCTCGCCGGGGCCGCCGGGCTCCTCGGCCTCGAGCGGGTCCTCGTCGCCGGCGGCGCCCAGGCCGTAGCCGCCCTCGCCCTCGGTCTGGCCGACGAGGGCTTCGCCCCCGTCGACCGGATCGTCGGGCCGGGGAACGCCTACGTCACGGCCGCCAAGCTCGAGCTCGCCGGCCGGGTCGGCATCGATCTCCCGGCCGGCCCATCGGAGGGGATGGTCCTCGCCGACGGCACGGCGGATCCGGAGATCGCCGCCGCCGATCTCCTCACCCAGGCCGAACACGGGCCGGACTCGCCGGCGATCCTCGTCACCACCGATCCGGCCGTCGCCGACGCGATCGAAGCCGCCCTCCTCCGCCAGCTCGCCGTCGCCCCGCGGCGGGAGATCCTCGAGGCCGCGCTGGCCGCCCATGGGCGGATCGTCCTCGCTCCGGATCTCGAGGCGGCCGTCGGCTTCGTCAACGCCTACGCGCCCGAGCACCTCTCCATCGAGGTCGCCGACCCCGAGGCGGTCGCCGCCTGGATCCGGAGTGCGGGCTCCGTCTTCGTCGGGCGATGGGCGCCCGAGTCGGCTGGCGACTACGCCACCGGGGCGAATCACGTCCTCCCGACCGGCGGCCTCGCCCGGGCCTGCAGCGCCCTCGCCGTCGAGCAGTACGGCCGCTACCTCCAGGTCCAGCGCCTCTCCGAGGCGGGGCTCGCCGCCCTCCGCTCGACCATCGGCGAGCTCGCCGCGGCCGAGGGTCTCCCCGCCCACCGGGCCGCCGTCGAGATCCGCTTCGCCCGCCGCGGGGCCGAACGGGAGGCCGGACGATGAGCCCGACCCCGGTCACCTTCGCGTCCCCGGTCGCGCCGGCGGGCTATGCCTGGGAGGCGACGACCGAGCAGGTCGCCGCCCGCTACGGCCTCGCCCCGGAGGCGATCGTCCGCTTCGACCTCAACACGTCCCCGACCCCACCGGCCATCGCGGCCCGGGTCCTCGCCGAGGGCCGCTTCGACGTCCCGATCAGCGAGTACCCCCCGAGCGACTATCGACGCCTCGTCGAGGCCGCCGCGACCCGCTACGGCGTGGCGCCCGAGGAGATCCTCGTCGGGGCGGGCGCCGACGAGGTCCTCGACCTCTGCGCCAAGGCCTTCCTCCCTCCGGGTGGGGTGGCGGTCGTGCCGATCCCGACCTACGCCATGTACCGGGTCCTGACGGAGCAGCGCCCAGCAACGGTCGTCGGCGTCCGGCGTCGGCCGGCCGACGAAGGCTGGCGGCTCGACGGCGAGGCGGTCCGGGCGGCGGCGGGTGGGGCCGACCTGATCTGGCTCTGCGATCCGAACAACCCGACGGGCGGCGGCGAGCCCGCCGGGGCGATCGACGCCCTCCTCGACGGCCTCGTCGCCGACGCCGAGGCCGCCGGCCGGCCGACGCCGGTCGTCGTCCTCGACGAGGCGTACGCCGAGTTCGTCGGCCGCGACCGGGTCGAGTGGCATCGGCGCTGGCCGAACGTCGTCGCCGTCCGAACGCTCTCGAAGGCGTACGCCGTCGCCGGTGCCCGGGTCGGTTTCGCCGTCGCCGCCCGCCCCCTCATCGCCCGCCTGGAGCCGTACCGTCCGCCGGGCTCGGTGAGCGTCCCCTCCGTCGCCATCGGCACCGCGGTCCTCTCCGACCCGGCGGCCCGCACCGAGAACCTGGCCCGGGTCGCGACCGAGCGGCCCCGCCTGGCGGCGGCCCTGACGGCCCTCGGCTGGCGCGTGGCGCCGTCGGTGACGAACTTCCTCCTCGTCGACTTCGGCCGACCCGAGCGCGCGGCGGCCGTCGCCGAGGCGCTTCTACGGCGCGGCCTCGTCCCGCGCACCTTCGGGGCCGGCCACGTCCTGGCCGGCCACCTCCGCTTCACGGTCCGGGCGCCGGCCGAGAACGACCGGCTCATCGCGGCGGCCCGCGAGATCGAGCTCGACAGCGCGCCCGCAGCGGCGCCCAGCGAGGGAGGGATGGCCCGATGAGCGACGACCCGACCCGGTCCACGGCCGCCGACGCCGTCGGCCCCGCGCCGTCGCGGCGGGCCGTCGTCGCCCGCGAGACCCGGGAGACGACGGTCCGGATCGAGCTCGACCTCGACGGGACCGGCGAGACGACCGTCGCCACCGGGATCGGCTTCTACGATCACCTCCTGACGAGCCTCGCCCACCACGCCTGCTTCGATCTGCGCGTCGAGGCGGAGGGCGACCTCGAGGTCGACGAGCACCACACCGTCGAGGACGTCGCCCTCTGCCTCGGGAGCGCCCTCGGGGCCGCCCTCGGCGAGCGGGCCCGGATCCGTCGCTTCGGGGATGCCGCCGTGCCGATGGACGAAGCGCTGGCGGAGGCCGTCGTCGACGTCGGCGGGCGGGCCTACGCCGTCGTCGACCTCGCCTTCCGCGGCGAACGGGTCGGCGGCCTGCCGCTCCAGCTCGTCGAGCACGCCATCGAGGCCTTCGCTCGGAGCGCCGGCGCGACGGTCCACCTCCACGGGCGGGGCCGGAACGACCATCACCTCGCCGAGGCCGCCTTCAAGGCCCTCGGGCGGGCCCTCCGCGTCGCCTGCGAGCTCGATCCGCGGCGGGTCGGCGTCGCCTCGACGAAGGGGGTCCTCGGATGACCGGGCGGCCTTTGCCGAACGCAGCGACCCGACCAGCGCTCCGGGTCGCCGTCGTCGACTACGGGGCCGGCAACCTCGTCAGCATCGAGCAGGCCCTCGTCGCCGTCGGCGGCCGCCCTCGCCGCGTCCGCCGACCGGACGAGCTCGCGGGCGCCGACGTCCTCGTCGTCCCGGGGGTCGGCGCGGCCCGACCGGCGATGGCTCGCCTCGGGCGGCAGGGCCTCGTCGAGCCGATCCGGGACTGGATCGCCGCGGACCGGCCGTTCCTCGGGATCTGCCTCGGCCTCCAGCTCCTCTTCGAGGGGAGCGACGAGGACGGCGCGGAGACGCTCGGCGTCCTGGCCGGACGGACGGTCCGCCTCGTCGACGCGCCGACCCTCCCCCACATCGGCTGGAACCAGGTGGAGCGGACCCGACCGCACCCCGTCTTCGACGGGATCGCCGACGGCGCCGACTTCTACTTCGTCCACTCCTACGCCGGGGCGCCGACCGCGTCGTCGACGGGCGCGATCCTGGCCTGGACGACCCACGGCCGGCCCTTCGTCTCGGCCGTCGCCGTCGGCAGCCTCGTCGGGGTCCAGTTCCACCCCGAGCGCTCGGGCCGCGACGGCCTCCGGTTTTTGGCCAACGTCCTCGCCCTCGCGAGACCAGGGGCCGGGGTGGCTCGCCTCGAGCGGACGGCCTGATGCTCCGGCGCCGCGTCATCCCCTGCCTCGACGTCGCCGGGGGCCGGGTCGTCAAGGGGACGCGCTTCGTCGACCTCGTCGACGAGGGCGACCCGCCGATCCTCGCCGAGCGCTACGCCAGCGAGGGCGCCGACGAGCTCGTCTTCCTCGACATCACCGCCGCCCCGGAAGGGCGCTCGACGCTCCTCGAGGTCGTCGAGCGGACCGCCCGCCGCGCCTTCATTCCGCTGACCGTCGGCGGCGGTGTCCGCTCCGTCGTCGACATGCGGGCCGTCCTCCGGGCGGGCGCCGACAAGGTCTCTCTCAACACGGCGGCCGTCGCCGACCCGAGCCTCATCCGGCGGTGCGCCCGGCGCTTCGGCAGCCAGGCCGTCGTCGTCGCCATCGATGCGCGGCGTCGGCCGGCCGCCGCGGGGACCCTTCCGAGCTGGGAGGTCGTCGTCGCCGGAGGGCGGCGGCCGACGGGGCTCGACGCCGTCGCCTGGGCGGAGCGGGCGGTCGACCTCGGTGCCGGCGAGCTCCTCGTCACCTCCATCGATCGGGACGGGACGCGCTCGGGCTACGACACCGACCTGCTGCGGGCCATCACCGCTCGGGTCGGGGTCCCGGTCATCGCCTCGGGCGGCGCCGCCGGCCCGGCCGACTTCGTGGCCGCCGTCCGCGACGGTGGCGCCGACGCGGTCCTGGCGGCCTCGATCTTCCACCGCCGGCTCGTCTCCATCGCGGCGGTCAAGGCGGCCATGGCGGCGGCCGGGATCCCGGTCCGACCGGTCGAGGGCTAAACGTGGGCGAGAACGGGCCGCGCGACCCCGTACCGGCCCTCGACGCAGCGGCGCCGAGCGGCGAGTTCCCGCCGGTCCGCTTCGGTCCCGACGGCCTCGCCCCGGCCGTCGTCGTCGACGCGGCGAGCGGCCGGGTCCTCATGCTCGCCTACATGGACGCCGAGGCCCTCGCGGCGACCGTCGCCAGCGGCGAGGTCCACTTCCACTCGCGCTCGCGGGGCCGTCTCTGGCGGAAGGGCGAGACGAGCGGCAACGTCCTCCGGCTCCGGAGCATCGCCCTCGACTGCGATGCCGACGCCCTCCTCGTCCGGGCCGAGCCGGCCGGCCCGACCTGCCACCGAGGGACACCGAGCTGCTTCGATCCGGAGCCGCCCGGGGCAGCGACGGCGGGCGCCCAGACCGGGAGCGCCGCGGCCGCCCCCGGTCGGGTCCCGAGCGCCGAGGCCGGCTTCGGTTGGCTCGACATCCTGGCGGCGACCATCGCCGAGCGGGCGGCGACGCGGCCGACGGGGTCGTACACGGCTCGCCTCCTCGCCGGCGGTCCCGAGGCCATCGGTCGAAAGGTCGTCGAGGAGGCCGTCGAGGTCCTCCTCGCCGCCAAGGACGATGCAGCGGCGACGGTCGGGGAGGCCCGGGCGGCGACGCAGGCCGCCCTCGCCGCCGAGGCGGCCGACCTCCTCTACCACCTCCTCGTCCTCCTCGCCGAGCGCGAGCTCCCGCCGGAGCGGGTCGTCGAGGTCCTGCGGCAGCGGCACCGGCCGTAGGACGACGCGCCGGCCGTAGCACGACGCGCCGGCGGTGGACCGCCGGAGCCGGCTAGGACCCGGGGTCGACCCGGCTAGGCCCCGGGCTCGACGAGGCGGCCCGTGCGCCGGATCCGCCGGCCGATCCCGACCCGCCAGTAGCGGCCGGCGAGGGGTGCCGGGACCGGCTCGTCGTGGGCCGTCGGCCGGCGGCCGTTGATCGTCACCCCGCCGCCGGCGACGAGCCGTCGGGCGTCGCTGCGCGAGGCGACGAGGCCCGTCTCGGCCAGGAAGACGGCGACCGGGGCGGCGGCCAGGTGGGCCGGGACGTCGAAGCCGTCCGCTTCGCGCCAAAGGGCCTCGAGGAGCTCGGGGTCCTCGACCGGCTCGTCGGAGAAGGCGACGGCCGACATCCGCTCGGCTCGTCGGGCGGCCTCCGCCCCGTGGACGCGGGTCGTGAGGTCGCGGGCGAGGGTCCGCTGGGGGATCCGCGCTTCGGGCCGAGCGGCCCCCTCCTCGAGCAGCCCGTCGATCTCGGTCCGGCCAAAGAGGGTGAAGAAGCGGAGGTACGTCGGTGTGTCCGCGTCGGCGGCGTTCAGCCAGTACTGGTAGAAGGCGAACGGTGAGGTGAGCGCGGGATCGAGCCACACCGACGTCCCAGCCGCCGTCTTGCCGAACTTCTCGCCCGAGGGGAGGGTCAGGAGCGGGTAGCAGAGGCCGTGGGCGAGCTCCCGCCCGCTCCCCTCCTCGCCCCCGCCGAGGACCCGCCGGATGAGCTCGAGACCGGCCGTGATGTTGCCCCACTGGTCGGCGCCGCCCATCTGGAGCTCGACGCCGTGGACCCGGTAGAGGTGGAGGAAGTCGTAGGCCTGGAGGAGCATGTAGCTGAACTCGGTGTACGAGAGGCCCCGCTCCAGCCGGGACCGGACCGACTCCTTGTCGAGCATGTAGGGGACCGTGAAGTGCTTCCCGACGTCGCGGAGGAACTCGATGAGGGAGAGCCGTCCCAGCCACTCGGCGTTGTCGACCATGAGGGCGGCGCCCGGACCGGCCTCGAAGTCGAGGAAGCGCTCGAGCTGCCGACGGATCGCCGCCGCGTTCTCGGCGAGCGTGTCGGGATCGAGGAGGGGGCGCTCCTGGGTCCGGCCCGAGGGATCGCCGATCAGGCCGGTCCCGCCCCCGACGACGACCACGGGTCGGCCGCCGCGGCGCTGGAGGTGGAGGAGGCCGAAGATGGGCACGAGGTTCCCGATGTGGAGCGAACGGGCCGTCGGGTCGAAGCCGTTGTAGCCAGCGATGGGGCGGCCCGTCGCCAGGCGAGCGGCGAGCCCGGGGGTCGCCGCGTGGAGCAACCCCCGCCAGCGGAGCTCGTCGAGCAGGCCGGCAAGGCCGGGGGCCGGCTCGGCGGTGGTCGAAGGGACAGGCAGGGGCCTCATCGGGCGTATCGTATCGTCCGCGCCGTCACCGCCACCGGCCCGGGCCCGGTCAGAGGCCGAGGATCGTCACGCCGTCGCCCCCCGCGCCCGGTTCGCCCGGTCGGACCGCCGAGACGAGCGGGTGGGCCGCGGCCGTCGACCGGACCGCGTCTCGGAGCGCTCCCGTCCCGACCCCGTGGATGACCGTCACCTCCGGGAGCCCGGCCAGGCTGGCGTCCTCGATGTACCGCTCCAGGAGGGCGATGGCGTCGTCGACCCGGGCACCGCGGAGGTCGAGGGAGCTCGCCACGCGACGGGCCCGCTCGAGGCCGAGGCGGGTCGGCGTCGTCGCCGGTGTGCCTGGTCGGCCTCGGCGCGCGGCGGGGCCCGTCGCGCTCGGCGATCCGGGCGGACCGGCCGGGACGAGGTCGGCGACGGCGGCCGAGACCCGTTTGCCGCCGGCCTCGAGGCTGGCTCGCCGGCGACCCCGATCGAAGGCCACGATCCGACCCTCCCAGCCGCCACGGCGGCTGCGCGCCCAATCGCCGATCTGCCAGCTCGGCGGGGTCGCTTCCCCAGCACCGGCCGCGACGGGGAGCTCGGCGAGGACTGCTTCGGCCCGGGTCAGCCGCTCATCGATCCGGGGGGCGGTGAGCGTCTCCCGCTCGAGCGCCCGTCGGGCCGCGGCGAGCTCGCTCCGGAGCCGTTCGAGGAGGGCCTCGGCTTCGGCGCGGGTCGCCGACAGGAGCGCCTCTCGTTCGGCCTTCGCCCGCCGCCGTTCCTCCTCGGCCGCCCGGAGCGCCTCGGCGGCCCGCTCCTCCGCCCGGCGGGCCGCCTCGAGGGCCGCCGCCAGCTCGCGCTCGGTCTCGCGGATCCGGGCGAGGGTCGCCTCGAAGGCCCGCTCGTCGTCGGTGAGCCGGCTCCGGGCCGCCGCGACGATGGCGGGATCGAGGCCCAGCCGCTCGGCGATGGCGAAGGCCTGGCTCGCCCCGGGGAGGCCGATGGACAGACGGTACGTCGGGCGGAGCGTCTCCAAGTCGAACTCCACGGCGGCGTTCCGGACGCCGGGCGTCGTGTGGGCGTAGACCTTGAGCGCGGCGGAGTGGGTCGAGGCGGCGACGAGGGCACCGGCGGCGAGGAGGTGGTCGAGGATGGCCTGGGCGAGGGCGGCGCCCTCGGTGGGATCGGTCCCCGCCCCGAGCTCGTCGAGGAGGACGAGGGTCCCGGGCCCGGCCCGCTCGATGATGCCGATGATCCGGCGCAGATGGCCCGAGAAGGTCGACAGGGACTGGGCGATGGACTGCTCGTCGCCGATGTCGGCACAGACGTCGCGGAAGACGGGCAGGCGACTCCCGACCGCCGCCGGGACGTGGAGTCCGGCCTGGTGCATGAGGGCGAGGAGACCGATGGTCCGCAGGGCGACGGTCTTGCCGCCCGTGTTCGGCCCGGTGATGACGAGGGCCTGGAACTCGCCGCCGAGGCGGACGTCGATGGGCACGGCAGCCGCCCCGAGGCCGGGATGGCGGGCCGATCGCAGCTCGAGGGAACCGTCGTCGCTGGGGTCGGCGCGGACGGCGTCGAGGAGCTCGGCGAGGCGGGCCTTGGCCAGCCAGAAGTCGAGGGTCGCCAGGGCATCGAGGGTCTCCCGGAGGAGCGGAGCGTGGGCACCGACGAGGGCCGAGAGCTCGTCGAGGATCCGCTCGACTTCCTCCGCCTCGGCCGCCTGGGCCTCCCGCCAGGCGTTGCCGAGCTCGACGATGACGAGGGGTTCGACGAAGAGGGTCTGGCCGCTCGACGAGGCATCGTGGACGATCCCCCGAACCCGTGAGCGGGCCTCGGCGCGGATCGGGACGACGTAGCGGCCGTTCCGGAGGGTGACGATCGGCTCCTGGAGGGCCGAACCGAGCTCTGAGGCGACGAGCTGGTCGAGGCGCCGTCGGAGCCGCTCGTAGGCGAGTCGGACGGCGGCCCGGAGGCTGCCGAGGCGAGGCGACGCCGTGTCGAGGAGCTCGCCCGCCGGGTCGAAGCTCCGGGCCAGGGTCGCTCGCAGGGCGGGTAGGCCGTGGAGGCGACGGCCGAGGTCGCGGAGGAGCGGCCGCCGATCGTCGGCGAGCTGCGTGGCGACGCGGGCCGCCGCGTCGAGGGTCTCGCCGATGGCAAGGAACTGGCTCGGCTCGAGTCGACCGCCTCGCGCCGCCCGCTCGATGGCCGGCCCGATGTCGACGGCGCCGCCGATCCCGACCTCGGGCCGCTCGGCTCGGAGGGCCCGCGCCTGATCGGTCTCGTCGAGGCCGCGGGCGACGACGACCGGGTCGGCGCTCGGGAGGAGCGCTTCGGCGAGGCGTCGGGCCGGGCCGAAGCTCGTCAGTTCAGCGAGCCGGGCCCGGATGGCGGGGAACTCGAGGATCTCGAGGGAGCGTTCGTCCACGGTCGGGGCTCAGCGGGTCGCCTCTGACGTCGGCGGTCGGGGGCGCGAGACGGCCGGGTGGCCGGCGATGGCGAAGCGCCAGGGCAGGCGGCGCCACGGGTCGCCGGCGTAGTCGACGCCGACCCGCGGGCCCACGGCCAGGACCGGCTCCGGTGCGTCGGCCGGCCCACTGCGCAGCTGCAGGGGCGAGCCCGGGTCGCAGAGATCGGTCCCCGACCAGCTCGGGTCGAGCCCGAGCACGGCACCGACGAGGCCGGGGCCGTTCGCCAGCCGTTCGGCGGGGAGAGCCGCGATCCGGGCGCGCTCGCGGGCAATCCGCTCCGGTGGCCAGCGATGGCGGGAGGCGGCGACGGCGACCCTGGCCTGCCGCATCGCCTCGAGGCCGACGAGGGGTTCGATGGCCCGGACCAGAACCGCCGCCGGCGCACCGACGGGCTCGGTCACGATGTTCAGGCAGTCGTACATGCCGTAGACGCGGTAGACGTAGGCGTGGCCCGGCGGCCCGAACATGACCTTGTTCCGGGCCGTCGGCCCGAAGCGGGCATGGCAGGCCCGATCGGCGACCCCGATGTACGCCTCGACCTCGACGATCCGGCCCGCCCGGACGGCGTTGCCCGGGCCGTGGCGGACGACGATGGCGCCAAGGAGGGCCCGGGCCACTTCGAGGGTCGGACCGGCGAGGCGCGGACGCGCTACAAGCGGGAGATCCCGGAGGAGGTCCGCGGCTTCACCAGGTCCGCCGGCCGGTGGCGGACCGCGGCGCTCAAGCAGGGACGCCGTAGAGGCCACGGACGGCGTCGGGAACGAACCCGCCGAGGACGGCGAAGAAGGCCGGCACGAGGGTTCCGCGGAACAGGACGGCCGTCCCGGATGGGTCGTAGGCGTGGAAAAGGTCGCGGAGCACGCCGAGCTCGTTCGGGTTCGGGGCGATGCCCGGGATCCGGAAGAAGGAGTCGAGGATCACGATCATCGCCCCGAGGATGACGCAGCCCTGGACGACACCGACGGCGCCGCCGAGGAGCTCGTCGAGGAAGCTCGCCCGGGCGAAGAGCGGCTGGGGCCGATAGAAGCCCTGGATGACGAGGCTGAAGGCGATGCTCGCCGCGACGAAGACGACCCCGTAGCCGATCATGTAGCTGTACTCGGGCGGCAAGTGGGTCCAGTTGGCCGCCAGGAACGCCCCGAGCGGATCGCGAAGCTGGCTGGCGAGGAGGAAGGAGAAGGTGATGGCCGCCAGTCCGAGCAGCCGGCGGATCGTCCCCTGGATCACCCCGAGGATGAACATGGCAAAGACAAAGAGGATGGCCAGCAGGTCGAAGAGGTTGATCGACCGCACGAATTCGGCTACGTCCACCGAGTGCTCCCCAACTGTCCGGCCGGAGCACGGTGCCCCGGCGGCCGACGGGCAAGGGTAGCAGCGCCCATGGCGCGCCCGCAAGGCGTGCCCTGCGCGACGGCGTTCCGGGCAGCGGCCTGCCGCCCGCCCCTGGGATGGCGGGCCGGACCGACCGAGCCCGCCGCGACCGCCCCCTAGCTCCGGATCCGGCCGGCGACCTCGTGGCCGAGCGCCTCGACGACCGTGGCCATGACCGCCTCGATCTCCTCCTCGGTGAGGGTCCGTCCCTCGGCCCAGAAGGTCAGCCGGTAGGCGAGGCTCCGTTCGCCGGCCCCGAGCGGTGCCCCCCGATAGAGATCGAAGAGCTGGAGGCGGCGCAGGAGCGGGCCGGCCGATCGCCGGATCGTGTCGGCGACCCGAGCGGCCGGTACCGCGTCGGCGACGACGACCGCGAGGTCGCGCTCGACGGCGGGGTGCCGCGGCGGCGCGGCGACCTTCGGCGGCTCGATCCTGCCCGCCCCGAGCCCGCGGACGGCGAGCTCGGCGACGACGAGCCGCTCGCGAACCTCGAGCTCGTCGAGACGCGCCGGATGCAGCTCGCCGACGATGCCGACGAGGCCGAGCCCGCCCGCTCCGTCGTCGAGGGCTGCCGTCAGCCGCGCCGTCCGACCGGGATGGAAGACGGGTTCGTCCTCCTCGACGGCGAAGGTCGGCGTGCCGTATCCGAGGACCGCCGCCAGGAGCTCGACGAGCCCCTTGGCGTCGTCGAGATCGAAGCTCCGCCGGGGCAGGAGTGGCGACGGCGGATGGGCGACCCCACAGAGGGCGATCCCGAGGCGCCACCACTCCACCGGGCCGGTGGCCGCCCGCCCGTAGCCCTTGCCGACCTCGAAGACGGCGACGCCCGGCCGGCCCCGTCGGAGGTTGAGCACGACGACGTCGATGAGGCTCGGAAGGAGGTTCTGACGGAGGACCGAGTGGAGGCTCGACAGCGGGTTCGTGACCCGGATCGGGGTCGGGACGGGGTCCGGATCGTCGAGGGACGGGACGGGCCGGCGGAGCCGGTACGCCTCGAGCGCCTCCGGGGCGACGAGGGCGTGGGTGACCACCTCGGCGAGACCGGCCCCCACGAGAGCGGCCCGAACGGCGTCGCGGACGGCGGTGATCGAGCGGCGGTAGGGCGGCATCGGCGTGTCGGGCAACGTGCCCGGCACGAGCTCGTAGCCGCGGACCCGAGCGATCTCCTCGGCGATGTCGGCCTCGATGGCGAGGTCCCGTCGCCAGGGCGGGACGACGGCGACGAGGCTCTCGCTCGGAGCAGCGACCACGCTCCGCGGCGCCTCGCCGGCGACGATGGGAATCCGGACGTCCCCGCCGGTTGGTTCCGTCTCGACGCCGACCCGGGCCAGGAGGCGGCGCTGCTCCTCGGCCGACAGCTCGGTTCCCAGGAGCCGGTTGACCCGAGCCGGGCGGAAGGCGAGGCGGGCCCGCTCCGGCTCGCGGGGGTTCGTGTCGACCCGGCCGCGGGCGACCGTACCGCCGGCCCAGGCGAGGATGAGTCGAGCCGTCCGGTCGGCACCGAGGCGGGCGAGGCCGAACTCCTGGCCCTTCTCGAAGCGGAGGCTCGCCTCCGACCGGAGTCCGTAGCGGAATGCTGTCCGGCGGATGCTGACCGGATCGAAGATCGCCGACTCGATGATGACCGAGCGGGTCGAGTCACCGACCTCGGAGGCGGCCCCGCCCATGACCCCGGCGATGGCGAGGGGTCCCCGCGGGTCGGCGATGAGGAGCGTCTCCGGGTCGAGTTGCCGGATCTCGTGATCGATGGTTTCCAGCGACTCGCCGGCTCGAGCTCGGCGGACCACGATCCGCCCGCCCTCGACGGCCGCGGCATCGAAGCAGTGGATCGGCTTGCCGAGCTCGAGCATGACGTAGTTCGAGGCGTCGACGACGTTGCTGACCGGCCGCATCCCGGCGGCGATGAGCCGCATCTGGACCCGGTCTGGCGCGGGTCCCACCCGGACACCGTCGACCCAGCGGCCGACGAAGCGGGTGCAGAGGGTGGGCTCCTCGACCCGGACCGACAGGAGCTCATCCACCGGCGGGCCGTCCTCGGCGACCTCGGTCGGCGGGAGACGGACCGGGGCCCCGGTGGCAGCGCTCACCTCGCGGGCCAGACCGACGAGCGAGAGGGCGTCGCCCCGGTTGGGCTTCACGTCGACGTCGAGGACGACGTCGCCGAAGAGGTCGGCCAGGGGCCGCCCGATCGGCGCCTCGGGCGGCAGGATGAGGATCCCTTCCGCGTCGGTCGTGAGCCGGAGCTCGTCGCCGGAGCAGAGCATGCCGTCGCTGACGACCCCGAGCTTCTCGGCCCGCTCGATCCGCCGACCGCCGGGCAAGACCGCCCCCGGCAGGGCGACCGGGACCCGCTGGCCGGCGGCGATGTTCGTCGCCCCGCAGACGATCTCGCGGAGGGCGCCGTCGCCGACGTCGACCCGGGTCACCGAGAGCCGGTCGCTGTTCGGATGCCGTTCGACCGCGACGAGTTCACCGACGACGACGGACTGCCAGTCCGCCCCCCAGCGCTCGATGGCCTTCACCTCCATCCCGAGGAGGGTGAGCCGCTCGGCGAGCTGCTCTGGCGTCAGCTCGATCTCGACGTAGTCGGCCAGCCAGGAGAGCGGGACCCTCATCGGAACTGCTCCAGGAAGCGCAGGTCGTTCTCGAGGTAGTAGCGCAGGTCGGCGACGGCGTGGCGGAGGTTGGCGATCCGTTCGACGCCCATCCCGAAGGCGAAGCCCTGGTAGCGCTCCGGGTCGAGGCCCCCGTACTGGAGGACGACGGGATGGACCATGCCCGCCCCGAGGATCGTCATCCAACCGGTCCGCGAGCAGGCCGGACAGCCGGCCCCGTCGCAGACGACGCAGCGGACGTCGAAGGCGACCGAGGGCTCGGTGAACGGGTAGTACCCGGGCCGGAAGCGGGTCGGACGCCCGGTCCCGAAGAGGGCGCCGGCGAACTCGTCGAGGAGGCCCCGCAAATCGGCCATCGACGTCCCCTCGTCGATCATGAGCCCCTCGACCTGGAAGAACTCGAAGCCGTGGGAGGCGTCGACGGCCTCGTAGCGGAAGCAGCGCCCTGGGAGGAGGGCCCGGATCGGGGGCCGCTCCTGGGCCATGACCCGGATCTGACCGGGCGAGGTGTGGGTCCGGAGGAGGTAGCCGTCGAGGTCGACGTAGAGGGTGTCCCAGAGGTCCCGGGCCGGGTGATCGGCCGGGATGTTCAGCATCTGGAAGTTGTAGACGTCGGTCTCGACCTCGGGTCCCTCGTAGACGACGAAGCCGAACTGGCCGAAGACGTCGGCGATGGCGGCGATGGTCTCGTTGATCGGGTGGCGGGACCCCCGGGGCACCGGCCGCCCGGGGAGGCTGACGTCGACGCGCTCGGCGGCGATCCGAGCGGCGATGGCCTCGGCGCGGAGCGCCTCTCGGCGGGCGGCGAAGGCGGCCTCGAGCGCCTCCCGGACGGCGTTGGCGACGGCACCGACCCGCGGTCGATCCTCGGGCGGGAGGGCGCCGATCCCGCGCAGGACCGTCGTCAGGCGGCCCTTCTTGCCGAGGGCCTCCACCTGGAGCCGCTCGAGGGTCGCCAGGTCGCGCGCCGCGGCGGCCGCGGCCAGGGTCTCCTCGCGGAGGAGCTCGAGCTGCCGGGTCAGCCCGGCCAGATCGACGGACACGGCTAGGGCGATGGACGGCGGGCGGCCGCTCGGGTTGGCACGACGGCGAGCGCCGGGCCGTCAGGCCTCGCGGGCGACGGCGGCGATCCGCCCGAAGGTCTCGGCGTCGCGGACGGCGATGTCGGCGAGGATCTTCCGATCGAGGGCGACGTTGGCCCGCCGGAGGCCGGCGACGAGGCGGCCGTAGGTCAGGCCGTGGAGTCGGGCGGCCGCATTGATCCGAACGATCCAGAGCTGGCGGAGCTGCCGCTTGCGCTGCTTCCGATCGCGGGTCGCGTAGGCGAGGGCGTGGAGGAGCGCCTCGCGGGCCGGCTTGACGAGCTTCGATCGGGTCCCCTTCCGACCCTCGGCCGCCTCGAGGAGGCGCTTGTGACGGCGGTGGGCGGTGACCCCACGCTTGACACGAGTCATCGTCGGCTCGCCTTTCTAGAGGTACGGAAGGAGGCGTCGGATCTGGCGGGCATGCTCGGGGCCGAGAACCGCCTTCCCCTGGTAGCGGCGGGTCCGCCGCGAGGGCTTGATCTCGAGGTGGTGGCCCCGCCAGGCCTTGACGCGAATGTACTTGCCGCTCCCGCTGACGCCGATCCGCTTGGCCGCGGCGCGGTGGCTCTTCATCTTCGGCACGGTTCGATCACGCTCCTGTCGTCGTCCGGGCCGCCCGATCCGATCCGCCGCCGGCCGACGCCGCGGCAGGGAGGCTGCCCCCGCCGGCGGCCGGCACCGACGCGGACGCTTTGGCGGCCCCTTCGTCGCCCCGCCGGCCGTCGGCGGCCTTCGCCTCGCCGGCCTTGGGCTTGTGAAGCGAGGCGACGGTGATGTGCATGGCCCGACCTTCGAGCGCGGGGGCCCGCTCGACGGTCCCGTGGTCCTTGATCGCCTCGGCGAAGCGGAGGAGGAGGTTCCGGCCGATTTCGGGGTGGGTCAGCTCCCGGCCCCGGAACTGGACGGTCACCTTGATCCGATCGCCGTCCTCGAGGAACTCGATCGCCCGGTTCACCTTCGTTTCGAAGTCGGCCTGGCCGATCTTCGGTCGGAGGCGAACCTCCTTGAAATCGACGGCCCGCTGCCGCCGCTTCGCCTCCTTCTCCCGCTTCGCCAGCTCGTACTTGTACTGGCCGAAGTCGAGGAAACGGACGACCGGCGGGTTGGCCGTTGGGGCGACCTCGACGAGGTCATAACCTCGCTCCTGCGCGATTTCGAGGGCCCGAGCCGTGGGCATGATCCCGAGCTGGTTTCCGTTCTCGTCGACGACCCGAACCGGCGAGATCCGGATCATCTGGTTGACGCGCAGGTCTCGGCTGATGGCTGACCCCTTCGAGCGTGTTCCTCGTTCGACGACGGCCGGGCGTCTCGGCCCGGCCGTGCCGCCGCGGCAGGATAGCACAGGCCCTCTGCGGCCGGCAATCCGAACCGGGCGAGGGGTCTGCCGCCACCGTCAGATCGACGGCGGACCACCGGGCGCCGGCTCGACGCGCCGTTCGGCGACCTCCCGGCGGAGGCGCTCGACGAGGACCGACCAGCCGACCGGCGGCTCCTGGGTCCCGTCCCGCCGGCGGACGGCGACGCTGCGGTCGGCGACCTCGCGATCACCCAGGACGAGCATGTACGGGATCTTCTGTTCCTGGGCCAGCCGGATCCGGTTCTGCATCCGGCTCCCCGAGGCGTCGACCTCGACCCGGAGGCCGGCCTCCCGGAGGACGCCGGCCAGCTCGCCGGCCGCCTCGGCGTGGCGGTCGGCGATGGGGATCACGACGGCCTGGACCGGCGCCAGCCAGAGCGGGAAGGCGCCGGCGAAGTGCTCGACGAGGATCCCGATGAAGCGCTCGAGGGAGCCGTAGATCGCCCGGTGGATGGCGATCGGGCGCTGCTGGCGGCCGTGCTCGTCGACGTACGTGAGATCGAAGCGCTCCGGGAGCATGACGAGGTCGATCTGGATCGTCGCCAACTGCCACTCCCGGCCGAGGGCGTCGTCGATGTAGACGTCGACCTTCGGGGCGTAGAAGGTCCCGTCCTTCGGCTTCACCGTGTAGGCGGCCCCATCTCGGTCGAGGGCCTCGGCGATGAGCCGCTCGGCGCGGTCCCAGAGGGCCGGGTCGCCGAGGGCGTCGTCGGGACGAGTGGCGAAGGTGTAGCGGGGCACGAGACCGAACCAGGCGTAGACCTCCCGGACCATGGCGAAGAGGCGGGTCAGCTCGTCGGCGAGCTGGTCTGGGCGGCAGTAGATGTGGGCGTCGTCCTGGACGAAGTGGCGGACCCGGGTCAGGCCGTGGAGGACGCCCGACCGCTCGTTCCGGTGGAGCCGCCCGTACTCGGCGTAGCGGAGCGGGAGGTCGCGGTAGGACCGAACCCGGCTCCGGTAGATGAACGTGCTCTCCGGGCAGTTCATCGGCTTGAGGCTGAACTCCTGGCCCTCGATCTCGAGCCGGAACATGTTCTCGGCGTAGTGCTCCCAGTGACCCGACTGCTCCCAGAGGCGCCGGTGGACGACGATCGGCGTCCCCACCTCGAGATAGCCCTCCCGCTCCTGGAGCTCCCGCATCGCCGCTTCGAGGGTCCGCCAGAGGCGCATCCCCTTGGGATGCCAGAACGCCGAGCCGGGACTGACGTCGTGGAAGCTGTAGAGATCGAGCTGGACCCCGAGCCGGCGGTGATCGCGGCGCCGAGCCTCGGTCCGCCGCCAGAGGTACGCGTCGAGCTCCGCCTGGGTCGGCCAGACGGTGCCGTAGATCCGCTGGAGCATCGGCCGCTTCTCGTCGCCGCGCCAGTAGGCTCCGGCGACGGCGAGGAGCTTGAAGGGTCCGATCCGTCCCGTCGAGGCGACGTGGGGGCCACGACAGAGGTCGATGAACGGGCCGTGCTCGTAGAAGGTCGGTCTCGGGAGCGGCTCGCCCTTCGCCCGGGCCCGAGCGGCGAGTTCGTCGAGGATCTCGACCTTGTACGGCTGGCCGGCTCGTTCGACGAAGGCGCGCGCCTCCTCGAAGGCCATCTCCCGGAGGACGAAGGGGTGGTCGGCGGCGATGCTCTCCTTCATCCGCTCCTCGATCCGGGCGAGGTCCTCGGGCGTCAGCGGACGGGGCAGGTCGAAGTCGTAGTAGAAGCCGTCCTTGATGGCCGGCCCGATCCCGAGGCGGGCACCCGGGAAGAGGTCGAGGACGGCCTCGGCCATGACGTGGGCGGCCGAGTGGCGCATGGCGTCGAGCTCGTCCTGTGCCCCGGCATCGAGGAGCTCATCGGCAGACGTTCGCTCCGCGACGGCAGCCTCGTGCTCGAGGGCGACGGCTGCACCGTCGTCGGACGGCTGTTCCGGCTCGAGGTCGGCGCGCCGGTCGTTCGTCTCGGCCATCGTGTCCCTCTCGTTCGCGTCGCGTCGTTCAATCGAAAACCTCCCGTCCCGCAGGACGGGAGGTCGCATCTCCCGCGGTTCCACCCGCGCTTCGCCGCCGACCGGCGCCGTGCGTCGGCTGGCGGCGCTCTCGTGGCCGCGCTAACGGGCGGCGCCCGGGCCGGTTCGCCGGCCGCTCGCGGGTGGTATCGGCCCGCCGGTCGACACCGGGCTCGCAGCCCCATGGCCCGGCTCTCTGGGGTCGCCGAAGGCGGGCGACGTGTCCCGCTCGTCGCGTTCGGGATCTGGTGGGCGGTAGAGGACTTGAACCTCTGACCTCATGCATGTCAAGCATGCGCTCTAACCAACTGAGCTAACCGCCCGTGGCGTCGGTCATGATAGCGAACGCCGCCCGACGACGCCGCCGAGGGGGCCGGCACCCACCCCCCGTTCGGGCGACGGTCACCGCCGGGAGGCCAAGCCGGGAGGCCAATTCGAACGCCGTCGCCGCGACGACCGGCGCTCGCCCACGCCCGGGCGATGGAGCGCCCAGCGGGAGGGTCGGGCTGAGCGGCTGGCGTCGCCCGTGGACGGCCGCCGGGTCGTCTGGGGATCCACTCGTTCGGTCGCCCGAATGACGCCTTGACATCGGAGGGAGGGAGAGAGACGATCGCTGCACCGGGTCGCACGGCGACGGGCGATGGGTGGTCCGGTCGGCCCCGGTTCGTGGGGAAGGATGGGGTGGATCCCATGACGACGGAGGCGAGCCGACCGGGGAAGCGGCTCGGCGCCGTGCTCTTTGGCCTGGCGGTCCTCGCGGCGGGCTGCGTCGGGACCGGGGAGATCGCCGCCAGCCCCGCCGATTCCGCGGGGGCGGGCTCGCCGGAGGCTTCCCCACCACCCTCGGCTGCCGAGTCGGCGTCCCCGAGCCCGAGCACCTCGTCCTCGGCCGTGCCGGCGGCCATCGCCGCGAAGACGTGGGTCACCCGAGGCCCGGTCGAGGGTCTCGGCGGCGCCGTCGCCTGGACCCTCGATGGCCGCTACCGGCTCACCCTCCCGCCCGCCGAGATCGGCCTCACCGCCGCCGACTTCCGGGTCGTCTCGGTGATCTGGACGACGGCCTCCGACGGCTGGATCACCCAGTCGACCGTCGTCGTCCGGGACCTGCGCGAGGAGGGCGCCGAGATCGCTCGGTTCGAGCTTGCTGACGCGATCGTCGCCGCGGACATCCGAGACGACCACGCCTACGTGTTTGGCAACGTCGCGGGCCCAGGCACGATCGGGGGCATCTACGAGGCGTCGCTCGCCGACGGCGCGCTTCGGGTCCTCCTCCCGCCCTCGGCCGCGGCGGACGCCGAGGTCCCAGGAGGGACGGCCAGGACCGGCCTCGCCGTCAGTCCGAGCGGGCGAACGTTGGCCACCGCCGTCTGCCGGTCCAGCCGCTGCACGACCCAGGTCGTGGATTTGGGCACGGGCCAGGTTCGGGAGCTGGCGACGAACGCCGCCTGGCCGTGGTGGCTCAGCGACAGCACGGTCGTCGTGGGCGACACCGGGTGGCGGCACTACGGCTACGACCTGTCCGGCCGGCTGCGGTGGGCGCGCGAGGACAGGCACGCTGAAATCGGCTATGTCACCTCCGATGGCAGCCGGCTCGTCGTCCAGTATGAGTCCGCGCAACCCGGAACGTGGATCAGCCTCACCGACCTGGCGTCGGGTGCCGAGCGCGTCGTGC
>Ga0272446_1002084_pt1 | contig 27987 bp, 26 predicted proteins | sample YNPCB0061_FD_194587 | JGI IMG/M metagenome (GOLD analysis project Ga0272446, IMG submission 194587) | Hot spring microbial mat communities from Yellowstone National Park, WY, United States - YNP-CB-006-1 | ecosystem: Environmental > Aquatic > Thermal springs > Hot (42-90C) > Sediment | place...
TACTTGATGTTAAAAATTTAAACACCAAAAAAGTAAAAATTTTTATCACAAATTCTTAAACAGCCGCAGTAAAATACTCTTCACCGTTATCTTTTGTGTGAATCATAAGCAGATTTGCACGAACCATCTTAACAAGCGTTCTTGATGCTCTTCTTTCTGATATGTTTACCAACTTACTTAATTCTTTGACTGAAATTCTTTCGTTATGTTTTAAATACTCAAAGACAAGTTTTTCATTTGGTCCTATTGTGTATTTGATAAGTGCTTTGTTTCCATTCTGTGCCCGCAGTAATCTTATCATTTCTTTACTTGCCTGAACACTTTTATCATTCACTCGAATGGTAACAACTGATTTGTTAAGATCAAGTTCATCAAGATAATCCTGTAAGCGATGTGGTTTATTGTGGGATTCGGGAATAGCTACTATAACCAATTCTTTACCGTGATATTCAATAAATTCTATTGAGTATTCGATTGGTGGTTCACAAAATTTTTCTGCGGTTTCTTTTATAAGTTCAGCAACTTCTTTTTCACTTTCAACACCAATCACATCTTTATCATCATCAACTCCAAAGATGATATAACCGCCTTTTGTGTTTGCAAAGGCAATCATCTCACGGGCAATTTTTTCTGAAGTAGAAAATTTCAGTTTAAATTCACACTGAATATTTTCTCCCTCTTCTATTAACTCTTTAAGTTCACGGTACTTCATTGCAAAGAACAAATTTTTTAGTTTGAAATCAGCGTTTAAGTTTTCTTGGATTCCAAAGTCTTTCTAATTTTCTTTTTGTAGGCTTTATTGTTTCCTCGTTCTTAATATTCTGATTTACAATTTTTTCTTCTTCCTTTTTAATTTCTTCTTCAGGAATTTCTTCTTCCTTATTACCAAGAAATGCTAATTCAGTTACATTGGCTGAATCTTTTTTCTCTTCTTTATTAAGCAATGCTTCCTGTTTCTCTCTTTCGATTCTTGCTTTTTCCTGTTTGTAGATATTCACTTTCATTGCAATGTTTTTAACATAAAGCGAAGATGGATACTTTCGTATCAGAGTATCATAAACTGAGGCAGCAGAATCAGCAAGTCGTAAATTATTTTCTAAAATGAACCCGGCTGCATATAAACCTTTTGAAGCATACTGAGACTCGGGATGTTTTTTATAAATCTCAAAAAACTTTCGGAATGATTCGTCATAGTTTCCTTTTTTCATTTCACTTTCTGCCTGAACATATAATTCTTCGGCAGGATCATATTTCAAGTCAATCAAAGGTAAACCAAGTTTATTTGCGGCCGCATTAACAATAGGACGATCTTTGTAATTATCATAAATAATTTTGAACAGACTATCAGCTTTTTGATTTTCATTAACAGTCTGATAATAACTTCCTAAAGCGAGTAATGCATCTGGATAATATCTTGTGTCAGAAAATTTATCAGTTATTTCGAGATATAGCTGCTTAGCTGAATCAGGAACATTTAACTCAGTGAAGAAAAGATTTCCGAGTTCCAATCTGTTTTTTGATAAAAGTGTTTTCAGTGAATCAACTGTAATTTTTGGCTTCTGCGGCGGATTATTCTTAAACTTAACAGTGTCGGTTTTCATCAGTGCCTGCATTTCCTGTGACAGTTTAGCATCAGCTTCTCTTTTTTTCTGCTGAATTCTGATTTGCATTTTTTCATTTAACAAGCGATTTACAACTGCAGTATCAATGAATGCAGAAGCTTTTGTTAAGCTGTCAACTATTGCAAGACTATCCTGATAAAAGAGTGAATCACGCACAACCAAAGAATCTTTTTTTGTGGTGTCAATAATAGTTGGAGTAAGTGCACTCTTCCAGATATCTGCTAATTCTTTCTTCTCAAGATAATCCTGAAGAATTTTTAAAGAGTCTTGAACATACTCAGTTGAATCGCGAGTGAATATATCAGGATTTTCAGCATAATAAAGCTGCTTATCATAATTGTTTATCGTTTTTCGAAGCGTTGAGTATCTTGTGAATAACTGATTAAGATTTTTAGCTTCATCAAGATATTCTTTTGGAGGATTATTCATTAAAGTGCGACTGAAATATGTAGCTGCACTGTCATAATTCATTAATTCATCTTTATACAGCTTTGCAATTTCAAAACTTGCAAGAGCTGCAAACGGAGAACCTTTATAAGTTGTATCAACCTTTGTGAATTGTTCCAGTGAGGTTGTGAAATCACCCATTGCAGCATACGATTTACCGAGCTCCAAATCAATTTCTGCAAGTGATTCAGAAAATTTATCTTTTCTTCTTAAATCACTAAAAAAGTTTACAGCTTCTTCAGCTTTTCCGGATTCCCGCAAAGCTTTACCATATTTTATGCTTGCTTTAATTTCAGTATCAATATCGGGCGAGTATTCAAAAACTTTCTGATAATATTCAACCGCATTTTCGTAACTTTTGGTTTGATAGTACAGATTTCCAATTTCATAAAACACAAGTGCTTTTATTTCATCATTACTAACAACTTCTGAAAATTCTTTGGCTAAATTTATTGCAGTATCAAATTCTTTCTGCGCTATTCGATATTTAATTTCTTCAATGAACGACTCATTAATAATGTTATCTATTTCTTTTTCAAGTGCTTCCTGACGAACTTTCTTCAATGCTGCCAACCCTTGGGAATAGTTGCGCAATTGCATATCACACTTTGCAATCCAAAGATTTGCTTCAAGTGTAATATCCTCATCAGGATTTGTGGCAAGAAGTTCTTCAAACTTCCTTTTTGCTTTCTGAAAATTACTTTGATAGTAAAATGATTTGCCAAGTATAAGAAGTGCGTCATCAACAAAAGCAGTTGTGCTGTGGAACTGAAGAAGTTCAGAACATTTTTCAACTACTTTAGTGAGATTATTCCTTGCTGTATTTGATAAGACTAGTGGCTCATTGGAGAATAAATCTCTTTTTTGTGATGTAATATCTTTTTCTGCTTCATTAAATAGTGTTTTGATATTATACCACAAATTGAAATAAGTTGTAAAATTCTGCCAAACACTACACGAAGCAAATGCAAGTAATGCAGCAAAGGAAAGAATGATTTTTATTTTTCGTGATGAATTCATATCAAAAACTATAAAGCAGCATTAAAAAGAAAAAGGTATTTTTTTTACAACGCGTGAGGTCCTGATTCTTCGGTTCGGATTCTTATAACTTCCGAAATTTCGGAGATGAATATTTTTCCGTCTCCAACCTGTCCGGTTTTTGCCGAGCGAATTATTGCATCAACAATTTTATCAACAAGATTATCATCAACAACAACTTCGATTTTTATTTTAGGAACGAACTCAATGTGATATTCACTTCCACGATAAGTTTCTGTATGACCTTTTTGTCTTCCATAGCCGCGCACTTCAGATATTGTTAAACCGCGAACCCCTTCTTCGAGTAAAGCCTGTTTAACATCATCTAATTTAAATGGGCGAATTATTGCTTCGATTTTTTTCATAGATGCCCTTTTAATTATTTGCCATGACAGTGTTTATATTTTTTTCCGCTTCCACAAGGACACGGATCATTTCTGCCAATTCTTTCTTCAACTTTAATTGGCTGGGGTTTTCCTCCCATACTTTCCCTTGGTTGTTCAACAGCAGTTGTTAAACCGATATTGTCAGCGCTTTGTTTAACTTCAGCATATCTTCTTACTGGCTGTCTTCTGCTCTGCTGAACTTCATCAGGCGCCTGCGGAAAAAACTTAAAAACAAATGAAACCGTTTCGTTTCTGATTTGTTCAAGCAAAACAACAAACAATTTGAAAGCTTCAGCTTTATATTCAACTAAAGGATCTTTCTGTCCATATGCTCTAAGTCCGATGCCTTCTTTCAAGTCATCCATTTCGCGCAAGTGTTCTTTCCACTTATGATCAATAACACTCAGCATTGCATATCTTTCAAGACGAGCCATTAGCTCTGAACCGAGCATTTGTTCTTTTTTGTTATAAAAATCTTTTGCAGCTTCGACAATTTTATTTTTAATTCCCTGCTCACCTAATTTTTCAAAATCTTCAGGTTGAATTTTCACATCAACCAATAAGTGCTGCATAACTTCGTCGCGAATTCCCTGAGCATTTGCATCTTCAAAATGCTTTTCTACAATCTCACCGACCCATTCATCAAGTAATTCGAGAATTTCACTTTTTAATCTATCACCTTGTAAAGCTTTTTGTCTTCGAGCATAAATAACTTCGCGCTGTTGATTCATTGTATCATCGTATTCAAGCAATCTTTTTCTGATTGCAAAGTTATTTTCTTCAACTTTCTTTTGTGCTCTCTCAACAGACTTTGTGATCATCGGATGCTGAATTACCTCACCTTCTTTTATTCCCATTCGAGACATTATTGAAGAAATTCTATCACTTCCGAATAAACGCATCAGATCATCTTCAAGAGAAATGAAAAATTTTGAAGTGCCCGGATCACCTTGACGGCCAGCACGACCACGAAGCTGACGATCAATTCGTCTTGATTCGTGTCTTTCGGTACCAAGAATGTAAAGTCCGCCTCTTTCACGAACTCCAGCGCCAAGTTTTATATCAGTACCACGACCAGCCATATTTGTTGCAATAGTAACTGCACCAATTTCACCTGCGTGAGCAATTATTTCAGCTTCACGTTGGTGTTGTTTTGCGTTCAATACATTATGTGGAATTCCTTTTCGCTTTAACATTCGGGAAATAGTTTCAGAAACCTCAACTGAAGTTGTACCTACAAGTACTGGTCTTCCCTGCTTTCTTAATTCTTCGATCTGTTCAATAACTGCATTATACTTTTCTCGCTTGGTCCGATAAACTGCATCATCAAGATCTTCTCTGATTACAGGTTTATTAGTTGGAATTACAACTACTTCAAGTTTATAGATTTCGTAAAACTCAGCTTCTTCTGTTTCCGCTGTACCAGTCATACCGGCAAGTTTGTTGTACATTCTGAAGTAGTTCTGAAGAGTAATTGTTGCAAGCGTTTGTGAGTCTCTTTCAACTTTAACATTTTCTTTTGCTTCAATTGCCTGATGAAGACCATCGCTGTATCTTCTGCCGGGAAGTATTCTTCCTGTGAATTCATCAACAATTGCAATCTTGCCATCTTCGGTTACGACATACTCAACATCTTTTTCGAACAAAGTGTAAGCTTTAAGCAATTGATGTATTGCGTGTATTCTTTCACTTGCTTCAGAATAATGTTTATAAAGTTCTTCTTTCTTTCGGATTTTTTCTTCAAGAGAAATATCCGGATCATTTTCAAACTTGCTTATTTCTGTTCCAAGATCTGGCAAAACGAAAAAGTCTTTTTCTTTGCCGCTTCCTCTGGCAAGTTCTTCTCTTCCCTTTTCAGTTAAATCAATTGTATTTGATTTTTCATCAATAACAAAGTAAAGTTCGTCATCAATGATGTGCATATTCTTTCCTTTTTCACGAAGGAATTCTAGCTCTGTCTGCTGAAGCAGTTTTTTATACTCAGGTTCAGAAATAACTTTCATCAGTTTTGCATTTTTTGGCAAACCACGCGAAGCTCTTAACAAAAGAATTCCAGCTTCGTGTGAAGCACCATTATTTTTTAGTATTTCTTCTGCTTCAGAAACAATTTTCCCAACGAGATTTTGCTGAAGACGATAAAGTTTTTCAACCTTTGGTTTCATCTCAGCAAATAGTTGATCATCTCTATCAACCGGACCAGAGATAATAAGCGGAGTTCTTGCTTCATCAATTAAAACGGAATCAACTTCATCCACGATAGCATAATTATGTCCGCGCTGAACCTGATATGATTTATCAATTGCCATATTATCGCGCAGATAATCAAAACCAAATTCATTATTTGTTCCGTATGTAATATCACAAGCATATTGTTGCTGCCTTTGTGCGGAATCCATTGTGTTAAGAATACAACCTACAGTTAAACCGTGGAAGCGGAAAATTTCGCCCATCCATTCGCTATCGCGTTTAGCAAGATAATCGTTAACTGTTACAAGATGAACTCCTCTTTCGGTGAGTGCATTAAGATAAAGTGGTAAAGTTGCAACAAGTGTTTTACCTTCACCTGTTGCCATTTCTGCAATCTTTCCCTGATGCAAAACAATTCCACCAAGTAATTGGACATCATAAGGAACCATATCCCAGGTAATTTTATGTCCGGCAACTGTCCAGCTTTTTCCAACAAGTCTTTCACACGTAGATTTAACAACTGCAAATGCCTCAGGTAAAAGTTCGTCCAAAATTTCTTCATATTCCTGATTGAGCTGTTCTTCTAATTCATCAAGTTCATCATAAGCAGTTCTTCTGTCAAAATCCTCATTTGACTGAAGACGATTTTTTATCTCTTCAATTCTTTTGCGGGTTTCTGCTGTTCTTTCTTTTATCCGTTCTTTGAATTCTTTTGTTTTATTACGCAGCTCGTCATCAGAAAGTTTTTTTAATTCTTCGTAATGTTTATTTATTTCTTCAACTATTGGCCAGAGAAGTTTTACATCACGCTCTTTTTTATCGCCAAATATTTTTTTAATAAGATTTATCATCTAAAAATTTTTCTCCATCGAAATTTGAATTGAAAATTAAAGATTGTCATTCTGATATGAAATATAAGAATAATTGCATAAACGATAATTACTGAACTTAGCAGCTACTCAACATTAATTGAGATTGATTCAAGCTTAATTTTGTTTCCATTTAATTGTGCAACCAATAGAGAAAGTTTCAGGAATGGAAACTTCTTTACCCTCCAAAACTTCTTCTATTGCTTTGCGAAGATATTGATATTTCACTTTTTCTGGTTCTTTCCAATTGTCATCTATTTTGCCGTGATATCTAAGTTTTCTCTCCTGGTCGAATAAAAATATTTCCGGAGTGTGAGTTGCACCATAAGCTTTGGCAACTTCCTGAGTCTCATCTCTTAAATACGGAAAGTTGAATTGTTTTTCATTACTTCGTTTAATCATTTCATCAAATGAGTCTTCAGGATAATTTTTATCTTCATTTGAATTTATTGCAACTATCTGCACGCCTTTTTCAGAAAATTCTTTCTGTATTGATATTATTCTTTGCTCATAAGCTTGAACATAAGGACAATGATTACAGCTGAAAATAACGATAAGAATTTTCTTATCAGCAAACGAATCAAGTGAATAAAATTTGTTATCTACGCCTAATAAATTAAAGTCCGGAGCTTTTGAACCGATTTTAAGTTTATCAGTTGCCATGTTATTTTCTCCTTAGAAATTCAAATAACTTTTCATTTCAGTATGAACAAATTTAAAACAATCCTTTTAATAATTCTTTTCAACGGAATCATTATGTCACAAAATTATGATTTTGAACAAAGTTTATATTACAATTATGAAATGTTCAAAGAGCATGCACTCCAAAACCGGCTTTTCAAGCATTCAGATATTGTAAAACTCATTTCAAACCTGAAGAAGAATAAAATCTTTGAAGTAAATGTTGTTGGAAAGTCTGTTGAAGGAAGAGAAATTTATCTTCTTTCAATTGGAAGCGGCAAGAAAAAAATTTTCCTCTGGTCTCAAATGCACGGCGATGAGCCTACTGCAACAATGGCATTGTTCGATATTTTCAATTTTTTTTCTGACACCATCAATTATCAGGATATAAAGAAACAAATTCTTTCAAACACGAAAATTTATTTTATGCCAATGGTTAATCCTGATGGAGCAGAAGTTTTCAAAAGACGAAATGCTCTTTCAATTGATTTGAACAGAGATGCAAATCGTCTTCAGACTCCTGAGGCAAAAACTCTGATGAGTGTCTTTGACTCACTTAAAGCTGATTTTGGTTTTAATCTTCACGATCAGAATCACAGATATACTGCAGGAAATACTTTCAAATCAGCAGCAATATCATTTTTGGCTCCTCCGATAAATTATGAGAAGCAAGTCGATTTAGTAAGATTGAATGCAATTAAACTAATTGGAAGTTTATTTAAAATGTTGAGCCGATATGTTCCCGGACACATTGCAAAATATTCTGACGACTATGAGCCGAGAGCATTTGGTGATACATTTCAGAAAAAAGGAACAAGCACAATTCTGGTTGAATCAGGTGGTTGGCAGAATGATCCCGAAAAGCAATTTCTTCGCAAATTAAATTTTATTTTGCTTCTATCAGCAATTAAACAAATATCTGAAAATTCTTTTCAGAATATTTCTGAAGCTATTTATGAATCAATTCCATTCAATGAAGAAAAACTTTTTGATGTCGTTCTGAGAAATCTGACTATGTATAAGAATGGTAATGAAATAAAAGTTGATATCGGAATAAACTTCGAAGAAATTTTAACATCGGACAAAAAAAATCTTTACAGAAAAGCATCAATTGAAGACATAGGAGATTTATCAGTTTATTATGGCTATACAGATGTTGATTTGAATGGTTATGAATTGGCGGAAGTTAAAACATATAGAGAAAAAACTTTCTCGCTTAAAGAGATTAAATCATTATCTCTGACTGAAATTTATAAAAAAGGATGCACGAACTTGTTAGTTAAGAATAAAATTGACGAAGAATTTGTTGATTTGCCAATCAATTTAATTATCAATCACAAGAAGGAATTATCAACAAGATTTGTGATTGGTGCAATTCCAAACTTTTTAATAAAGAAAGATGGGAAAGTTGAATATGTTGTAATTAACGGCTTTTTACAAAGAGTAAATGATAATCAGGATTATATTGGGAATGGTGTTGTGATTAAATAGACTTTGAGAAAAGAATTTATCTTTATATTATTCAGTAAGAAATTATCTGACATTTTATGATTTTCCCTTTTATATTCAATTTTGCCATAGTTATACCAGACGAAAAACAACGACAGTTGTATGAGGACTTCGAACGTGAAGCTGTTCCTCATATGGATGCATTATTCAACTTTGCATTAAAGATGACTGGCGATAGCGACGAAGCTGATGACCTCGTTCAGGAAACCTATCTAAAAGCATTCAGATTCTTTGATAAATTCGAAAAAGGAACTAATTGCAAGGCTTGGTTGTTTCGGATTATGAAGAATACTTACATCAATAAGTATCGCAAAGAAACGAAGGAACCGGATAAAGTTGATTACGAAGATGTCGAAAACTTTTACGAAAATGTTAAACCATCTACTACAGACAGCGCACACCTTGAGAAAGATATCTATGATAATCTTCTCGATGACGAACTTTCTGAAGCTATAAACTCGCTTCCGGATGACTTTAAAACAGTTGTGATTTTATGTGATATTGAAGGATTTACTTATGAAGAAATCGCTGACTTTATTGATGTGCCGGTTGGTACAGTCAGATCAAGATTACATCGGGCAAGAAAAATGTTATTTACAAAATTACAAAAATATGCCAGTGAACGTGGCTACATCAGCAAAGATGATAAATAAATATGAATAAAGAGCTAATAACAGCATACTTAGATAATGAAATAAGAGATGAATCTCTTAAGAAGGAAATAAAGCATCTGATTGATGTTGATCCTGACTATAAATTTGAATATCAAATTCAGAATCTTGCTAAGAGAATTGCTCAGGAGAAATACAAAAGACAACCAGCTCCTGAACATCTTAAGAGAAGAATTCTAAATCAGATTGCATCTGAAATTACTGTTCAATCTCCCAAAGAATCTTCAGCAAAACAAGTTTCCTTCTGGGCAGGATTAATTTCCAAACCAGCTTTTTCATTTGCAACTGCCATAATCATAGTTATTTCAATAATTCTTATCATCTTCAACAGAACCACGCAACAACCTCCTGTAATTGCAGAAGATCAACTTACACCTGATAATATGTTTTATCAGGCAGAAAATAATTTTGAAGCAATTATACAAGGAAAACTTGCACCTCAGATTGTAGCAGATAATCCGAAAGAAATTCAGAAGTATTTTGAGTCAAGCGGAGTAAGATATTCTACACTCGTTCCAACCTTTAAAGAATGGAAACTTCTTGGCGCTGTTGTGTCAGAAGATAAAGGTGAAAAATTTGCTCATCATGTTTATGCAGGAGAAAAAGGTGAAATAGTTTACGTCTTTCAGGTTGATGAATCATATCTTAAATCTCACGATATAATTTCTCTTAACGAAAATCTGCTTGAATACCTTGAGCAAGGTAATTGTTATGTTAAAACTGAAAATAATAAGGTTGTTCTTTTCAAAAAGATAGATCATAATATTTGTGCAATTGTATCAAACGCCCCTCTTCAGGATGTTCAAAACAATTTTTGCAGTATTTAATGCAAAAGGAGTAATATGATAAAAATTAAAAATATTTTACTACCAACAGATTTCAGTAAAACTTCTTTGGCAGCTGCCGAGTATGCTGTAAACCTCGCAATGCAATACGGAGCAAAAATTCATCTTTTGCATGTCTTGGAAAAGACTCCACCGATATTAACAATCAGAACTCTGGATTTATCGCGTGAGAAAATTCTTGAATCAATAGAAACTGATGCGAAGATGCAGCTTGATAAGATAGCTGAAAAAATTAAGAAGCACGGAAATGTCGAAATAATTCCGGTGTTACAAAAAGGATTAGATTACGAAGAAATTATCAATTACTCCAAAGAGAAAAAAATTGACGTAATAGTGATTGCAACCCACGGAAGAACCGGATTGCTTCACACATTATTAGGCAGCGTAGCTGAAAAAGTTATCAGATACTCAAAAACACCTGTTTTAGTAATAACTCCAAGCCATAAATAGACTTACAGCTCTGCTTTTTGGTTAATGCCTTAAGTTTTAATATTTTTGTATATGAATTTGTATCATTGAAAGGAAGAATTATGGCTAGACTTAAAAATGTTGAAGCATTTTGTACTATTTGCGGTTCTGTGAAAAAATTTGAAATTACTGGGACTATTTCAGGTGAAGAAAATCAGAATAAACGCTGGGCAAAATGTAAAACCTGTAAACAAACCAGAATAATTGACCTGGCAGACATCAAAACAGATGCAAAACCGAACCTTGAAGGAATTGAAACTGAGAATGTAAAAAATTATTCGCCAACAGAGACTTATGAAATAGGTGATAATATTTATCATAAAAGCTGGGACGATTTCGGTAAAGTTGTTAACAAGGTAGTTACATCAGACGGACAAAGTTCAATTATAGTAGAGTTTCAAAAATCAGGAAATAAAAAACTAATAGAATCTTATATTCAAAAACCACAAAGCGAGGTGATATAATTGGTAGGGATTCAAATCGGTGAGAATGAATCCATCGACAAAGCTCTCAGACGATTCAAGAAGAAATATGAAAGGTCCGGCGTTCTTAAAGAATTTAAGAAACGCACTTTCTATGTTAAGCCTTCTGTGAAGAAACGAATGGAAAAGCTTAAAGCTATCAGAAGAGCTCAGAGACCTGTAGAGAGCGTATAAAGTTAAAAGCCCCTTTTTTATGAGGGGCTTTTTTATTGAATTAAATTTTCTCAAACAACAAATTATTTAATGTTAATCTTAGGTTCGATAAGAGTTGTTTCTTTTTCTTTCATAAAATACTTTTCAAGATGAGATGTAACAGTTTTGAAAGCAGTATCAACATCATTGCAGAAATAAAATAAATCCAAATCAGTTTCACTTATTACACCGTGTTCTATTAACATATCAAAATTAATTACGCTCTTCCAGTATTTTTCATCATAAACGACAAGTGCAAGTTTCTTCCGGATTTTTTCTGTTTGGATCAAAGTGAGTATTTCAAAAAACTCATCCATTGTTCCAAATCCGCCGGGGAATACAATTAAAGCTTTTGAGAGATAAGCAAACCAGAATTTTCGCATAAAGAAGTAATGAAATTCAAAACTCAATTCTTTAGTTACATAGTTATTTACAAATTGTTCAAAAGGAATACTGATATTTAATCCAATCGAATAACCACCAGCTTTCTTTGCGCCCTTATTTGCAGCTTCCATTATCCCAGGTCCGCCGCCTGTACAGATGATAAATCTGTTTGCACTTGTCTCCAGATTCATTGACCATTCAGTAAGTCGTCTGGAAAGCTCAACCGCGTCTTCATAGTATTTAGACATCTCAAGCATTTTCTGAGCTTGTCTTAATTCTTTTGCAAAACCGGGAGCTTTTGGATTCATAGATTTAAACTTGTTAAGTTCAGCAAGAGCGTCTTTCCTCGATTTTAATCTTGCCGAACCGAAGAATACAATTGTATCCATTATTTTATGTTTTTTAAACCGAGCCTGAGGTTCAAGATATTCAGCAAGAATACGAATGATACGAGCATCAGAAGAAGAAATGAATTCCGGATTCTGATATGCTTTGGGTGGTCTGATTATTTTAGCCATATACTTTTTATATTGTGATTGAAAATGATTTTAAGTTATAATTGTTTTCAAAAAAATTTCTCTTAAAAATACCGAAAAAAATATTAATGATTAGAATTTTTCTTACTCTGCTTTTGGGATTTATTGGTCTTACTAACTTAAACTTAGCATCATCAAAGGATAAATTAAGCGATCAGATTTCTGTCATACTTTCAAAAATTCCTTCAGATACGAAGGCAGCAATACTGATTTATAATCCTCTCACTCAAGATACAATATTCGCTCAAAACATTTTTACACCTATGATTCCTGCTTCCGTTACAAAAATTTATACAACTGCTACAGCACTTTCACTTATGGGCAAGGAATATCGCTTATCAACAATACTTTTCACTGACGATCAAAATATTAAAGACGGTGTTATAAACGGAAATCTTTACTTGAAAGGATTTGGCAATGCAACTTTTACTTCGGAAGATTTAAATAATTTTATCATCAGACTCAAATCGCTGGGAATAAAAGAAATAACCGGTAACATTATTGGCGATGATACTTACTTTGACAATATCTATTACAGAGAAGATTGGATAGAAAATGAAAGTGCTAATGTAAAACTTCCTCCGATATCAGCTCTGGTTTTAGATAGAAACAAAACTGTTTCTTTGAGAAAAAAAGGAAGAAGAAGAATTTATGTAACTGAAAATTTTAAAAATCCTCCACTTAATATTGCTCAGAGATTTAAACAGCTAATTGATGATAATAATATCAAAGTCAAAGGAATAGCCAAAGCCGGTGTTACACCGAATAATGTCATCGAACTTTCAGAAGCATCCATTTCTCTTTCGGAATTGATTGCATTAATAAATAAACATAGTGATAATTTTTTAGCAGAGTGTTTGTTTAAATCAGTTGGAGCATTCTATTCCGGAAAACAAGGGAATTCCTTTTATTCACAACAAGCGATTCAGGAATTTTTAAAGAAGAATAACATCTATTCTACTAATACAGAAATAGTTGATGGCTCAGGCATTTCAAGATTTGATCAGATTACTGCTGCATCTGTAAACGGTGTATTGGAGACAATGTATTTTGACCTTAGAAATTATGAAACATTTTATAATTCATTAAGTCACGCAGGTGTTGATGGAACACTTAGAAACAGAATGAGTGATTTACCCGACGGTTATGTTTTCAAAGGTAAAACCGGAACATTAAACAGTGTTATTGGACTTGCTGGTTATCTAACTTCAGATGATAAGGATGATTTAATAGTAACTATTTTGTTTGAGTTTAACAGTGGCAGTTGGAATTTTTATCGTGATATACAAGATGAAATAATTACTACTTTAGCTAACTGGAAAAAAGAAAACCCCGAATTTTAATCGGGGTTTAATCAAACTTATTTGTTGTTTTGTTGAGGAGGCATTTGCTGAGGAAGTGTTGGCTGCTGAGGTACTGTAGTTCTTCCACTTTCCTGAATAACACTTCTCTGCTCTTTTGTTGTTTGACCTGGTAAGAAAAACAAATTAATTGCAAGAGCTAAAACAGCTAAAATACCTGCAAGCCACCAGGTTGATTTACTCAAAAAGTCAGCAGTTCTTCTTGTGCCGAACATTGAGCCAATATTACCAGCTCCACCAAAAGTTCCGGCTAATCCGCCACCTTTACTTGCCTGAAGCAATACAATTATTATCAAAAGGATGGCATCAATTGTTGCAAGCAAAACTAATAATGTGTACATAAAAATATTCTCCTTAAAAAAATTGTAGCGGGGGAGGGATTCGAACCCCCGACACGTGGATTATGATTCCACTGCTCTAACCTACTGAGCTACCCCGCCCTGTTTATTTCAGGGTTACAAATATAATCAGGCAGCTTATCATTCTCCAAACAAATTAGTAGTAATTTATGATGAAATATTCTTATTTGTGAGATAGATTTTGTTAATTACAATGAGTTTATAAAAACTAAAAAAAACTTGTTTGAATTGGAATATATTGAATCAATAACTAAAATTATTGATGAAGAGCTTTCCAAAGAGTATCAATCAAATTTTCGATTCCATAACCTGATACTGCGGAAATTATTAATGCCGGTTCATCAACTTTTTTAAACTTAACTTTTTTCATTTTTTTCAATTGTGAATCACTTAATAAATCTGCTTTTGATAAAGCGACTAAAATTTTCTTCTCAACCAATTTACGACTGTATTTTTTCAACTCATTATAGAGTATGTCAAAATCTCTCTGATAATCATCCGAAGTAATATCTATTAAGAATAAAAGTATTTTTGTTCGTTCGATATGTCTCAGGAATTTTATTCCCAATCCTTTGCCTTGATGAGCGCCTTCAATGATTCCGGGAATATCTGCAACAGTAAAACTTCTGAAATCTTTATATTGAACTATACCCAAAACCGGTTCAAGTGTAGTGAAAGGATAATCTGCTATTTTCGGTTTAGCTGCAGATATAGTAGAAATCAGTGTAGATTTTCCGGCATTCGGAAATCCAACTAATCCAACATCGGCAATTAATTTTAATTCGAGTATTATACTTTTTTCTTCACCAGGTTTGCCCGGTTCTGCAAATCGCGGAGTTCTTCTGGTTGGAGTTGCAAAATTAGAATTACCTTTACCGCCTTTACCGCCTTTTGCAATTAAAACTTTCTGCCCATTTTGTGAAAGATCAAATAATATTTTTCCTTTTTCGGCATCTTTTACAATCGTACCAACCGGAACTTTAATAACAACATCGTCTCCATTCTTTCCATCTTTAAGTGAACTTCCACCTGGTTGTCCTTTGCCAGCTATGTATTTTCTTTTGTATTTGAAATCTAATAAAGTGGAAAGATTTTCATCAGCGATTAAATAAACACTTCCACCATTACCGCCATTGCCGCCGCTCGGACCGCCTTTGGGAACATATTTTTCTCTGCGAAATGCTACTGCGCCGTTTCCACCATCTCCGGCTTTTACTTCTATCTCAGCATAATCAATAAACATAATTAATCCTGACTAAAATATCGTGCAACAGCATTAGTTAGAAGAACTGCTTCTTTGGAGAGTTCACCAACTTTATAAGAAGTGAATACAGTCTTAAGAATTTCTGCGGCTTCTTCGTAAGTGCTGCACTCAGAAATTTTCTCAATTGTACTTGCAAAGTCTTCACTGTCAGAGTTAAAAACTGAGTCAATAATTTTATCAATTTCTTTTTTACTGAGGAAACTGAAAATATCTTTTTGCCGAACCGGAGTTTTATCGTCCAGATCATTTACAGGTTCAGAGCTTTCACCTTCCTGTGATGTCTGAATATCAAGAGGAATTTTTTCCAGGTCTTCTTTTTCAAATTCAATAACTTCTTCAATTTCTATTTCATCAGATATTTCAATTTCATCTTTTAGAACATCCTGCATTTCCTGTTCGAGTTCCTGTAAAGATGAATCAATTTCATTTACTTCAGCAGGAGTTTCTTCTCCTTTTTTTAATTCTTCATCATAAAATGAAAGTAATTCCTGTTCTTCTTTTTCAGACAGTGGTTCTACTTCATCGGATTCGGTTTCAACTTCCAATTCTTTTTCAATATCTTCAAGTATCTCTTCAACTTCAGAATTTGTTTCATCGGAAGGAATTTCCGGCTCTGATATTTCTTCGGTTCTATCTAACTCAACTTTTGTTTCGTTTGTTGGTTCAACTACTTCAGTCTGTTTTTCAGTTGATACTTCACTATTCGGTTTTTCTTCAATAATCGCTTCTGAAGATTCTACAATTTCCTTCTCTTCGCTTTCAGCTTGTTCAATAATAGGTGCAGATGAATAAATAACTTTTTTAATATCATCAATTGGAATTGGTTTTCTTACATCCTCGTGGAATGCTCTTTTAAGTCGGATAAGTTCGTCAATCAGATTTTTTTCTTTGAAATAATTTTCTGCCGCTTCAATAGTTACAGCAGTTCTGCTTAATGCACCGATACTGAAAAAGTCAGCGATGGAAATCAAAGCATTATCAATAAGTTTCTGTTTATCGTACTGAAAAAGTTCGCGGTCAATTTTGTTTAAGATTAGTTCAAATTCTGTTACAGAAATTGTAAGCAGTTTTCTTTTTTCAAGATAAGCTTCGATGATGTTTTTCAGATAATCGTAATAATAAATATAATTTAGCATCATCAGAAGTTCTTCGTTAGAAATAGATTTATTGTTTCCGAAAATCAGTTTAACAAGCGACCACTTTGGTCTCACAACATAATTTGCATTAAAAGAAACTGCCTGAAGCACAAGTTTCTGAATATCTTCAACATTAACACGCTTTGATTTTTTAATTTCCTGAGAAATCAGTTCAAAATATTTTGCAATTTTATTTCCAGTATAATCGAAGATGGAATTTTGAAGAAGTTTCTTTCTATCATCGTAGATAAGAAAATCAATTTCTGCTTCGATATATTTTTTTATAGCAGGATGAATTTCTGCTTCAAGCAATTTTTCGATTGTGAAAACATCGCCGAGATTTTTAATTCTGTTAATAACAAAGTCGTAAATAAATTTTATTTCGTTCTGAAACATCATTTTTCTCTTAATTCTTAGAAATGCACCTGAAAAATAAAAAAATCCCGATTAAAGTATAACCGGGATTTGCAAGTTATGTTGTTAGTTAGCTGGAGTTAGCTATACTTCCATCATTTTAGAAGTAAACTTAGCACGAACAAAATCACGATTCATTCTTGCAATATTAGTAACCGATATACCTTTTGGGCATTCAGCTTCGCATGCATAAGTATTGGTACAGCTACCGAATCCAAGTTCGTCCATCACTTTAATCATTCTCTGAACTCTGATATATCGCTCTGGCTGACCTTGAGGTAATAATCCAAGATGCGAAATCTTGGCTGATACAAAAAGCATTGCAGAAGCATTTTTGCAGGCAGCAACACAAGCTCCGCAACCAATACAAGCAGCAGCATCAAAAGCTTCTGAAGCTGCATCTTTAGGAACCGGAATTGAATTTGCATCCGGTGCCCCACCAGTATTAACAGATATATATCCACCTGCCTGAAGAATTTTGTCAAAGCCGGAACGATCAACCATCAAATCTTTAATTACAGGAAATGCTTTTGCTCTGAATGGTTCAACCCAGATAGTTTCTCCATCTTTAAAGTTTCTCATATGAAGCTGACAAGTTGCAATTTTTGGTAATGGTCCGTGTGGATGTCCGTTTATAACTAAACCACAGGTTCCGCAAATACCTTCACGGCAATCACTTTCAAAAACAATTGGTTCCTGATTATTGGCTTCAAGTTTATTGTTCAACTCGTCGAGCATTTCGAGAAATGAAGCATCAGGTGAAACCTGAACATCATAATCAACAAAGCTACCAACGGAGTTAGAATTTTTCTGTCTCCAGATTTTAAGCTTAAGATTTAATTTCTTTGCTTCCATTATTTGTAACTCCTTACAGATGGTTTCACATATTCAAAAACAAGTGGTTCTTTGTGAAGTTCCCAATTGCCAACATCTTTAAATTCCCAAGCAGCCACATACGAGAAATGTTCATCATCGCGTTTAGCTTCTCCATCTTCATACTGATATTCAACTCTGAAATGTCCGCCGCAGGATTCATTTCTGTGCAAAGCATCAATTGCCATCAATTCACCAAGTTCAAAATAATCTGCCAGTCTGCCTGCACGTTCAAGAGTCTGATTAACATCCTCACCACTTCCCGGGATATTAACATTTTTCCAGAATTCTTCTCTCAGTTTTCTTATTTCCTGAATAGCTTCTTTCAAACCTTGTTCACTTCGGGCCATGCCAACTTTATCCCACATTATTCTGCCTAACTGTTTATGCAGGTCGTCAACAGTTCTTTTACCTTTAATAGAGAGAAGCTTATTAGTAAGGTCTTTAACTTCTTTTGCGGCTTTATCAAATTCAGGATGATCTGTTTTTATTGCAGCAGGTTTATAAGTTGCAAGATAATCACCCATTGTATAAGGAATAACGAAATAGCCGTCAGCTAAACCTTGCATAAGAGCAGAAGCACCAAGTCGGTTTGCACCGTGATCAGAAAAATTTGCTTCGCCAATTACGAACAGACCAGGCACTGTGCTCATAAGGTTATAATCAACCCAAAGTCCACCCATAGTATAATGCGGAGCCGGATAAATTTTCATCGGCACTTCGTATGGATTTTCACCGGTTATGGTTTCGTAAATTTCAAAGAGATTTCCATATCGTTCTTCAATTACTTTTTTGCCAAGTCTTTTTATTGCATCACTAAAATCGAGGTAAACTGCATCACCACCATTAACTCCACGACCTTCATCGCAAACTTCTTTTGCTGCTCTTGATGATATATCTCGTGGTGCAAGATTACCAAATGATGGATATTTTCTTTCAAGATAATAATCACGTTCTTCTTCAGGAATATCGTTCGGATGCCTTGTATCATTTTTCTTTTTTGATACCCAAACTCTTCCATCATTTCGGAGTGATTCACTCATCAATGTAAGTTTTGATTGAGATTCTCCGTGAACGGGTAAGCAAGTCGGATGAATTTGAGTAAAACAAGGATTACCAAAGAAAGCTCCTTTTTTGTGAGCGCGCCAGATTGCTGTAGCATTGCAATTCATAGCGTTAGTTGAAAGGAAGAAAACATTAGAATAACCGCCAGTTGCAAGTACAACAGCGTGTGCTGCATACTTCTCTATTTCACCGGTAATTAAATTTCTAACAATAATTCCTCTGGCCTGACCATCAACAATCACAACATCGAGCATTTCTCTTCTTGTAAATAATTTTACTGTGCCTTTATCTACTTGTCTGTTTAGTGCAGATACAGCACCAAGTAAAAGTTGTTGACCCGTTTGACCACGAGCATAAAAAGTTCTTGAAACCTGTGCGCCGCCGAAAGAACGGTTATCTAAAAGTCCGCCATATTCTCTTGCAAAAGGAACACCTTGTGCAACACATTGGTCAATTATATTGCCGCTTACTTCAGCAAGACGATAAACATTTGCTTCACGAGCTCTGAAGTCACCGCCTTTAACAGTATCATAAAACAGTCTGAAAGTTGAATCACCATCGTTCTGATAATTTTTTGAAGCGTTTATTCCGCCTTGAGCAGCAATTGAGTGAGCCCGTCTTGCACTGTCGTGAAATGTGAAAGCTAAAACATTGTAACCTAATTCACCAAAACTTGCTGCAGCAGAAGCGCCAGCCAAACCAGTTCCAACAACAATTATTGTGTATTTTCTTTTGTTGGATGGATTGACCAACTTCATGTTAAATTTATGATTGGTCCATTTTTCTGAAATATGACCAGATGGAACTTTAGATTCTAACTTTGTCATTGATTACCTCCGTAGAAAAAGAAAAAGTAAATCGGCATTGATGCAAATCCAAGTGCCATAATAATTGCATAAGCAGTTCCGATTTTTTTAATAAGTGGAGTATATTTTTTATGATTCCAGCCAAATGTTTGAAAAGCACTTTGGAATCCATGGTTAAGATGAAATCCTAACAGTATCATAGCAATTATATAAAGAATTACATACCACCAGATTTGAAAAAATCCTACAACAATATCATAATAACGATGAGTATCGGCGAGCTGCTCTGGATCGTGCACATTGAAACGCCAGAAGAATGTTCCGAGATGCAGAACAAGAAAGATGAAAATTATTGATCCGCTCACAAACATGGTTCGTGAAAAAATTGTAGTATTCTCAGGAGAACCGTTCACCTGATATTTAGCCGGACGAGCTTGTTTGTTTTCCCACCAAAGTCTTACTCCATTAAAAATGTGAAAAACAAAAGCTGAAAGAAGAACAAGTTCAATCACTCTTATTAAAGGTTTGATAACATCGAGTGTTTTAACATATCCGTTAAAAGCATCTGGTCCAAAATAGAGAGTGATATTACCTATTAAATGAATAACAAGAAAGATTATCAGAAAACTCCCCGTAACGGCCATAATAAATTTTTTACCAAGCGAGGAGTTAGCGAAAGTTGTAAACCAGCCCATTAAAGAACTCCTTTTAATTCACTTATTGATTGAATAGGAAGTTTGTTAGTAAAACAAAAAATGTTAATGCGCAGTTCATTGAGAAATGATTTTTGTTTCATCAAAAGATTTTCAAAAAAAATTAGTTTGCTAAAAGTCAATAAATCCTGTGCTAAACTTAGGAAATTTTATTTTGTATGAAAAGAGTTTTTGAAAAAAAATTTTTATCACGCTTGAATGTTAATTATCAAGTTGTATTTTTGTGTCAGTTCTTTTCATAATGTTTACGGTGTTCCCATCCCAAAAGGGACAAGGGAAATTATAGGGAAGTCCGGTGATGTTTCAACAGTCATCCTGAACTCGTTTCAGGATATCAGATTCCGATCCCGATGAATCGGGACGGAATGACAAATGAACAAATTCCGGCGCTGTCGCGCAACTGTGAAGATTGGTCAACAGTCATTAGCCAATAGTCATTGGAAAAACCAATGACAAATGACCAGTGACAAATGACTAATCAAAGCCAGGAGACCTGCCGTAAACAGCTTGTAATCAACCTTCGCGGGTGAGGTTAGATTAACGATGCTTTCCAATAAAAAGCTTTTCGTTTTTCACTAACGCAAGATCCCACGAAGTTACTTTCAATCATTTTTTAACAAAAGGAGTAACTTCTATGGAAACATTCAATAAACTTTTTTTGCTCTCTTTAGTTTTTCTTTTCTTTACTGAATCATTTGCGCAAATAAATGATTCGTTAAAATCTTATCGTTTGTCTGAAGTTGTTGTAACTGCTACCAGAACTTCAGGCAGTACACTTGAATTAGCAAATTCAATAACAGTTATCGATTCAATTGAAATAGCATCTAAAAATGCGAACAATCTTTCTGATTTATTAAATAATGAATATGGCCTAAGTTTAACTTCTCAAGGCGGCGCTGGCACTTTAACAAATGTTTATATACGAGGAAGTAATACAAATTATGTTTTAGTACTTTTAGATGGAGTAGAACTTAATCTGAATAATGATCCAAGCGGGGTTTTTGATTTTTCATCTCTCCCTGTTGATAACATAGAAAGAATAGAAATTCTTAGAGGACCTCAGTCAACTCTTTATGGTTCGGATGCTATGGCCGGAGTAATAAACATTATCACTAAAAAAGGTTCCGGCAAAGCTGGACTTTTACTCAACGCATCAGCTGGGACATACAATACTTACAGATTAAACGCGCTCTCAAATGGTTCCTTAGATAAATTAAATTATTCCCTTTCAATAAGCAGAAATGGGAGCGAAGGTTTTTCTGCAGCAAGTAAAAAGTATGGCAATACCGAGGAAGACGGATATCTGAAAGATCAAATTATTTCAAATCTTGGATATAAATTTTCCGATAAGATTAACAATGATCTTTTCTTCAGATTTATAAAATCAAAATCTGATTTGGATCAATCCGGAAAGTTGGGTGATGATCCGACTTTTATTTACAACCTTGAAGAGCTCAATCTGAATAATGAAACAAAGATTAATTTATTCGATGATAAGTGGAATCAAAAATTAAACCTCTCTTTTGTTCGCAATGTCAGGAAATATAAATTTGATGAAACTCCTAATAATCCTGCATCATCGAGAAGTCTTTATGACGGAAGAAAATATAAGATTGATTGGCAGAACAATATTCAATTATCAGAAAATAACTTATTATCAATAGGAGCAGATTTCCAGTACGATGAAGCTCTTTCTGAGTATTTATATTTTTCATCATTTAACTATGAAAGTCTTTTCCCAAAAGTTAATAGTAAAATCTTTGGAGGTTACATTCTTGACCAGATTAAAATCGGTGAATCATTTTTTACTTCTGCTGGAATTAGAATTGATAAACACAATAAGTTCGGAACATCAGTAACTTATCAAATTGCACCGGCTATAATGTTCTGGGAAACCGGAACAAAAATAAAAGCTACATTCGGCACCGGTTATAAAGCTCCATCATTATTTTATTTATATGATCCGACTTTTGGTAACAGTGAATTAAAACCTGAAAAAAGTTTCGGAGTTGATTTTGGATTCGAACAATACTTCTGGAAAGAAAATTTTTCATTTGGTACAACTTTCTTTCTGAACAATTACAAAGAGATGTTTGGATTTGATCCGAATACCTTTGTAACAATTAACATCAACAAAGCACAGACAAGTGGAATTGAATTTTTCACAAAGTTCAAACCTTTTGATAATTTTTACTTAAAAGCTAATTATACTTTTACTAAGGCGTTTGATAAATCAGAAGGAATTTCTCCTGAAGATGAAATTTTGCTGAGAAGACCAGAACATAAAGCCGGATTATTTATCAGCTATGATTATAACAGCAGAATTAATTCATCTTTTGAAGCAGTATATGTCGGTAAAAGGTTTGATAAAGATTTCAGTGTCTTCCCTGCAGAAAGAGTAACTTTAGATTCATATTTGCTTTTGAATGCAGCAGCAAGTTATAAAATAACCAATTACTTGCAGTTGTTTGGACGGATTGAGAACATTCTGGACAAAGACTACGAAGAGGTTTATGGATACGGAACTGCGGGAATTTCATTCTATGCAGGATTAAGTTTTAATCCATTTCTGTTTTTTTGATAAACAATATCGTATATGTTACATAAATTTTACTCTGAATTGATAAATCTCTTTCAGAATTTGTATCAGATAGATTATCTTTGATTAGTTGGAAATGAAAATATTTTCAGAAAATTTTATTTGAAAGGAAAATTAAAATGGAAAAAATAACACCAAGATTCTTGATTATATCTCTTATGATTTTAGCTGCGGCTTTTGTTCGTTTGATACCTCATCCGCCAAACTTTGCGCCAATTGCTGCAATGGCTTTATTTAGTGGAGCTTACTTCAATAAAAAATCATTTGCGTTTGCAGTACCATTAGCCGCAATGTTTTTAACTGATGCTATTATTGGCTTTCATTCTTCAATGTGGATTGTTTACTTAAGCTTTGCTTTAATAGTTGTGATAGGAATGTTTATGTTAAAAAAGATTAGTATAAAAAATGTTATTGTTGCTTCAGTTACTGCTTCGATAAGCTTTTTCTTAATCACAAATTTTGGCGTGTGGGCTTTCGGAACAATGTATCCAAAAAACATTGCTGGTTTAATTGAATGCTACATTGCTGCTATTCCATTCATTCAAAACACACTATTAGGTGATTTGTTTTATAGCGGAATAATGTTCGGAATATTTGAATTTGCCAAATCAAAACTTCCAGTATTATCTCAGGCAAAAGCATAATTATTTTCTTTAAAAGATTAGCCGGCTTTGACCGGCTTTTTTTATATGAAAAAATTCAAACCAGTATTAATTGACTTTGATGGTGTTATAAAAATCGGGAATGAAATTGCTCCTGACGCAAAAAATTTTTTCGATTTTATTGATGGCAACCATATACCTGCCTGTATTCTGAGCAATTCAACTTTACGAACAGCAGAATTAATGAAAGATTTTTTAAAGCAAAAAGGATTAAAAATTAATATTCCTGCATTAACCGCTTTTGATGTTACACTTGAATTTATAAAACAGAATTACACGAAAGTAAAAGTCTATTGCAGAGATTATCTCCTTCATCATTTTGAAGGATTAAATACTGATACAAATCCGCAGGCAGTTGTAATTGGCGATATCGGAAACAGATGGAATTACGAAACGATGAATGAAATTTTCAATTATGTAATTAATGGTGCAGATATTATCGCAATGCACAAAAACAAATTCTGGCAGCCGGAAGGAAAATTAATTCTTGATGCCGGAGCTTTTATTGCAGCAATTGAATTTGCAACTGATAAACAAGCAATTGTAATCGGCAAACCTTCTCCACTTTATTTTAAGACTGCTCTTAAACAGTTAGGATTTCCAACGGATTCAAATTTTTATATGATTGGTGATGACCTTGAAAATGATGTTTTAGCCGCACAAAAAATTGGAGGAAAAGGAATTCTTATTCTTACTGGAAAAACAAAAGCCGAAGATGTCAAGAATGATAAGCCAGACTTTGTAGTAAACTCTTTGGCAGAAACAATTAGCTTACTTTCTAAACAATAACTTTTAATTAACTAAAAAAGTGATTCTTCTTCCTTCTCTTGTATGCAAGCATTATAATTTTAGAAAGAGTCTTTACATAAGAATAACCAGCTGCGTGCGAAGATCGCATAAAACCTGCACCTTCTGTTAAATCAGGATTTGGATTTACTTCCAGCACATAGAGTTGATTATCTTTACTAAGCCGCATATCAACTCTGGCATAATCTCTAACACCCATAATTCTGAATGCTCTAAGTGCAATTTCCTTTGCTTGCTTTTCAATGTTCTTTGGAAGTTTTGCCGGACAAATTGGAATAGTTTTATGATATGCCTCGTGGAATGGATCCCACTTTGCCTGATAACTTACAATATTATATAAATGATCAGGCATTTGAGAAAAATCAATTTCACTTATTGGAAGCGCTGTTGGTTTTTCATCTCCAAGCACAGCTACATTAAGTTCTCTTCCATCAATAAACTCTTCACACAGTGCCGGCTGCTTAAAATGATCAATCACAAAATCAATTCTTTTCTTCAGAGATTTATTATCAGTTACAATAGCCGAGTTCTCAATTCCTACACTTGCATCTTCGAATGCAGGTTTAACAATAATAGGGTATTTTAATTTATGATGATAAGATTTCTGAATCTTATCGAAATAAATAAAATGCGGAGTTAAAATTCCGGCAGATGATAAGATTCTTTTCGCAAGTTGTTTATTCTGACAATTAGCTAAAGCCATTGGTGGAGCGCCAGTATATGCAACACCCAAAAGTTCATACAAACTAACAACATTCATTTCGAGATATGGTTTATCCTTATAAATTTCTACGAAATTGAAAACCACATCAGGATTGTTTTTCTTATAATCCGAAATAAAGTTAAAAATATTGTCTTTGATATTTAATGTGTAAGCATCGAATCCTGCTTTGGAAAGGCGATTTGCCATAATTTCATATTCATCCATCGGTGTTATTTTCTCAACCTCGAAATATGGTACAAAATCAATTATTTCTTCCTTTTTTGAAGGAATTTTGTACATCTCAGGATGAGGTTCGTTATAAACTATGGCCACTTTAAGATTTTTTTGTTTCATAAAGCAAAAATACCAATAAAACTTGCATAAAAAACAATTTGATTATTTATGTTTGCATGCAATTTTTAATTAACAGAAGACTATGAGTTTCTATCCCCAACCTTACAAATATCAGTGCGGACCTTTCGCATTAAAGTATGCACTAGTAATGCTCGGCAGATTTGAGAGCGAAAATCAAATAGCAATAAAAGCCGGAAGTACCTGGTGGTATGGAACTGATGAAATCGGTTTAGCAAAAGCTGCTAAGTTTTATGGATGCAAAATGAAATACTTCCGAAGAGAAAAACCTGAGGATGCAGTTAAAGCATTAGTTGAGCAGCTTAAAAAAGGTTATCCGTGCATTCTTAGTGTTGATAACTGGGAACATTGGCTAACGGTTGTAAATTACCAGCATAGAAAATTTATTGTTACAGACAGTTCACTCGATAAAGTAATTACAATCTATACACCAAATCAATTACTGAAACGATGGAAATACTATGACGAAGATGCTGACGATATCAGTTATGATGGTTATGCTATTATTCCACAATATAAAGTTACTACTAAAGCAAACTTTTCACTTGAAGCCGCAAGATTTGTAATGGACTCGCGCAATCAGGAGCTCGCGAAAAAATGGGATAAATATTTTAATGATTTAATTTCAATCTGTCATCCTCGTCACGCGAATACAACTCATCTGATTTCATTTAAGGATTTTTTAAGAAGATATGAAAAACTTTTAATCAAGCAGGTTGCTTACTGGCATGGTTCACCAACACTGCGAGAGTTAAAAAAAATCCTTAGCAACTTTCAGTTTATGGCTGAAGTTTATGACCTTGTTATTCACGCTGATGAACAGAAAAAAGCTTTGATAGATCTCGCTTCAATACTTATGATGTATGCCTGTGGTAAATATGGAATGGATGAGATTTATTAAGGAGTTTAAGTTTAAGTTAAAGTTCAAGTTAAAGTTAATATACTTCAACTATATTTTTTAATCATTGGAGGGAATATGAAACGGCATCCGATAATTTTGAAGAAAGAAACCTCTGCTCTGCTAATAATTGATTTGCAGGAGAAAATTCTTCCGGTAATTCACAATGTTGATATTGTTATTGAAAACACAATTAAACTGATTAAAGGATTCAAGACTCTCAATCTTCCAATTTATTTTACTGAACAATATCCAAAAGGGCTTGGACCAACTTCTTCTAAAATTCTTACAGAACTCCAGGGATATAACGCACTTCAAAAGATGAGCTTCAGTTGTTTTGGCGCTGAAGATTTATTTAATGAACTAAGAAGTAGAAAACTTCATCAGATAGTTGTTAGCGGAGTTGAAACTCATGTTTGCGTTCAGCAAACTGTGCTCGATTTGCTTGCAAATGACTTTCAGGTAAATGTTGCTGCGGATGCCGTTTCTTCAAGAAGAGAATTTGATTTTCAGATTGCTCTCGAAAGAATGAGAACACTCGGTGCAGAAATAACTACAACTGAATCAATTTTATTTGAGCTGCTGGAAGTTTGCGGTACACCTGAGTTTAAGGAAATATCAAGAATAGTTAAGTAGAAAAACTCCACCTGAGCAAGTTAATTTTTCCAGTAAATTTCTACTATGGATATAAAAAAAGGTTGTTGCAGTAATATTATAAAAGTGTAAAAACGAATATTACTGAACAACCACTAACCAACTAATCAATTATCCCCAAGTTAAAATTAAAGCTCAGCCCTCAACATATTCCCTCCACAAAATTTAATTGAGGGCTGAATGAACCACATTTAATTTCATTTACATAAAAAGGATTACCATAACAAGAAGCAATAAAAAAAATAAAATGAGCGCAATCAATAAATTTATTTTCCTTACTTCCTCTTTTTCTCTTTTAATATCAGAAATTTCGTTATCTGTATCTTTCATAAAAGTTTTATTCCGGGATATAGATCAACATTTTTACTCCTCATAAATTTCTTCACTCCATTTTAAGAAAAATCTTATAGAAGAATTAATGCTACCAGTAGCAGTATCAGATAAAATATTTTGAACCAATGCTTGCTGATAAATTTTTTCATTTTTCATTCAAATTAAAATCATTGAAAGTAGAATGAAGAAAAATGTAAAGCCAAGCATAAGTAATATTAAATCGGTAAAGATTACCGAGAACTTTTTAGTATACATAGCATACCTCCTGAATTAAACATCAAATGCAAAAATATGATGATTTCAAACTGCCGTCTGTCGTTTTCGCTTCAAAGTTTAGCGTTTTTGTGTCATATCATTAATTCAGAATAATAAAAGCTCAGAAAATTAAAAATTATTCAATATTCTCTCTTTGTAAGTTAATATTACTTTCGCCGCCAATAGTCTGAATATCAGCGGATCTTTGAACTGAAAATGTACCGCTTATGCTAATATTTTGGGCGCTGGCATCTTGCAATGTTCCGCTAAAAGTTCCTGTTATATTACTTCCGACATTTCCATAAGAAGTAATATTGGTGCTTCCATTTGCAGGAGTAAGTATAATTGTGCCTGAATTACCATATTCATATAGCAACACTCCTGTATTTTCTAAAT
>Ga0272446_1002085_pt1 | contig 27971 bp, 26 predicted proteins | sample YNPCB0061_FD_194587 | JGI IMG/M metagenome (GOLD analysis project Ga0272446, IMG submission 194587) | Hot spring microbial mat communities from Yellowstone National Park, WY, United States - YNP-CB-006-1 | ecosystem: Environmental > Aquatic > Thermal springs > Hot (42-90C) > Sediment | place...
CATTTCCGCCCTCTGTATCAGATTGGGCTAGCAGTTGGCGTACGGCCTTGTTTGACCTGTTGGCAGCGATCCCCTTAGAGTACCGTCAGGAAGCTGGGGCGATCGCCATTGATGGCACATCCTCCACTGTGGTGCTTTGCGATCAAATCGGGCAGCCCTTGGGAGATGTTTTGCTTTATAACGACGGGCGAGGTCAGGAGGTCTTACCTCTGTTACAAGACCGGTTGAGATCCTATCCAGATGCCCCCCCGAAAGATATTGTGCTAAGTGCAACCTCCAGTCTAATCAAGTTGCTATGGTTGAGCCGCCAGCCCTACTTTGCCCAGGCTCGTTATCTGCTGCATCAGGCAGATTGGTTGGGTTTTTTACTGCATGGACACCTGGGAATTACGGACTACCACAACGCCTTGAAATTAGGCTATGACGTTCAGAATCTGACGTATCCTGCCTGGATGACAGAAGTTCTTGCCTCCCTGGGGCAACCAATTGAGCCAACGCTATTACCAAAGGTTGTACCGCCCGGCCAGGCGATCGCCTCCCTACAACCCAACATCGCCGCGCAATTTAGCTTACCCGCTGGGTGTCAGGTTTGCGCTGGCACGACCGATAGCATCGCTGCATTTCTGGCAAGTAGAGCCAACCAACCTGGAGTCGGCGTTACCTCCCTGGGTTCAACTCTGGTATTAAAGCTACTCAGCAAAACACCTGTCAGTAGCCGTGCCCATGGTATCTACAGTCATCGTTTGGGGCGTCTGTGGTTAGTAGGGGGTGCCTCTAATACAGGCGGGGCCGTGCTCAAATATTTTTTTACCCCCACAGAACTAGCCACTCTCAGCGCCCAGATCGACCCGCAACAACCCAGTCCATTCAACTATTACCCACTTCTGCAAGCAGGGGAGCGCTTTCCTATCAACGACCCCCATTTTCTCCCCCAGATAGAACCCCGCCCCGAGAATCCTGTGGCTTTTCTGCAGGGCCTATTGGAGGGAATCGCGCGCATTGAAGCCAAGGGCTACCAACTTTTAGAAGCTCTGGGCGCTAGCCGCTTGCAACAGGTACTCACCGCTGGAGGCGGAGCGACGAACCAAACTTGGTCAGCCATTCGCCAGCGCTGGTTGGGTGTTCCGGTTGCCCAGGCTGAATACACAGAAGCTGCTTACGGAACCGCCTGGCTTGCAGGGAAGATTAAACCACCGGAATGAGCGCTTTCGTAAAAAGTGGATGGGGTAAGCTGAAAGGGTTAGCGAATAAATACGTGGAGGAATTTTAAAAGGCTAAATGGGAACGCTTATATTAATAAGTATTCACTGGCAGCTACCTGAATCAGAACTGATGATCCTCTATCTGCAACCCTGATAGCCAGAGGCAGAGCTGATTGACTCAAACCTGGAGCTAGATAACTCGCCTAGGAGTCAGCCTTTCCTTGTTGATCGGGCTTCAGCTTTGGGCATTAAGCCAGAAAAGCAATTGAGTGATTTGATTGTCAGACTGACTGCAGCATTTCCTGAGGACAATAAGTGAGTCATTCCCTATAAAACTCTGCTCTTGCTGATATATCTCTCATAATTATAGAAACGATAAAAGTGTTCTACCCATTAGCCGGGATTTGAAGGAAACCAGACTATGCTCGTCTGTTCACAATGTGGATTTGAAAACCCCACTAGCAATAAATTTTGCCAGGAGTGTGGTGCCTCATTAACCCAAAATACCTGTTCCGAGTGTGGTAGTTTAGTTCCTTTTGAGGTGCTCAATTGCCAGTCTTGCGGTGCGCTCTCAGGTGTGGTGTGGCGAGCCGTTCTTTCTGGTGTGCCTAAAACAGCCGACACCGCTTCTGGAGTGCCTGCAGCTAGCTACCTGGATTCGACCGAGCGTTACCGGCTACTGAAACCATTCTCAGAAAGTTCTGGAATGCAGCGCCAAATACAGGTGATTGATTGTCGCCCGTTGCAATTGTCTTTGCTAGAGTCTTTGGCCCGTCAAGAAGCGGAGGAGGCCGGAAGTGGCTTCAGTGTCAATGCCCTCGCCGTACCGACCAGTGCAAAGCCCTATTTGGAGTTAGGTGGTCAGTTTCAACAGGCGATTCCAGCTATCCACGATGCCTGGTATCAGCATGGGCAAGAAATTTTGTTACTAGAAGACCGTAGCAGTCTGCCTAAACTGATTGAGCTATGGAAAGATAGTTCTCTGGAGATGGCTCAACTCCAAATCTTGCAATGGATGTATGAAATGGCAGAGCTATGGGAGGCGTTGGCCAGTTGGCAGTGTCAGCAAAGCCTGCTAGAACTAGAAAATCTCTGCATTGGAGATGACGATGCCCTCTGTTTACAGCAACTCTATTTCAACCCAACTGGCGTTGAGTTTACTCTGACCGATTTAGGACAAGTCTGGCTTCGTTTATTTGATGAGTCTCAGCGGACTCATTTTGGCAATATTTCACTTCTATTGGCAGATGTAAATCAGGGAAAAGTTGTTACCTTTGAGGAGCTGCGATCGCGGATTGAGGCGATCGCCCACGAGTTGCAGGTGGATCTCTCTGCCACTTCAGAATTCGCGAATTTTGCCGATATGACAGATGACGATGCTATGGATACGGATGCAGACGATTTGCCAGTAACCGCTGTCCCTCCCCCCAATGCGGAGCAGGCTGTAGCTGCAACCCGTTTAGAGGTACCAGGGGGCTTCTCGTTAGAAGAATCTGAATCAGACAGCGACCCAACGGTTGTGCTGCCGATGCAACTGTTTAGTCTAGATGATGTCGGGCGGACAGATGTGGGACGCCAGCGACGGCACAACGAAGATTACTTTGGCATTGAAACGCAAGTAACTCGCGTCGAAAGCCCTTCTGGGCGCACAGTCCATGCCCGCAATCTTTACATTCTCTGTGATGGCATGGGTGGCCAGGCCGACGGGGAAGTAGCCAGTACGATGGCAGTTGATACGCTCCGCCGCTTCTTTAGGCAAAACTGGCAAAAGCATCCATTTACTGAGGCGGATAGCAAACTGCCCACATCAGAAGTGATTAATGAAGCGATTCTACAGGCAAATAAAGCCATTTACGATGTCAACCAGCAAAATGCCCGCTCCGGTATTGGGCGTATGGGCACGACTCTGGTGATGGCGTTAATTTCAGATACGGAAGCGGCGATCGCCCATGTGGGAGATAGTCGTGTCTACCGCTACACTCGTAAGCGCGGCCTAGAACAACTCACGGTTGATCATGAAGTAGGGCAGCGCGAAATTCAACGGGGGGTTGATCCAGATATTGCCTATGCCCGCCCCGATGCTTACCAACTGACTCAGGCCCTTGGCCCCCGCGACGAAGACTTTGTCAAGCCAGATGTTTACTACTTTGAACTGAATGAGGATACGCTCCTGCTCCTCTGTTCTGATGGACTTTCCGATAATGATTTGTTGGAAAATCACTGCAAGACACATCTTGAACCTTTACTGAGTTCTCAGGCACACTTAGAGCAAGGGGTCAACCAACTCATTGACTTGGCCAATGAATTGAACGGTCATGACAACATCACAGCGGTCATGATTCGCGCCAAAGTGCGACCTAACATGGCTCATCTCCGATAGGCAATGGTTGATTCAATTAGATTTAACGAGTAACTGAGCGCCGAAAAGCTGAACTGACGGAACATGAGCACTTGGCTGACCAAAACTCTAGGGCATTGGCCAACCACTGTTTACTTGAATCCTGCCAATCTATCACTCAATAATGGCTCCACGCATCTCCAACTCGTTCAAAATAGCGGTGGGCAACCCTGAATTATTACCAAAGCGGGCCGCCTCAACGACACACGTTACTAGATCAACGCTGGTTAGGTTAGCCCAGCGGAGATCAGAATTCGTCAAATTAACCCCATACAGATTGGTATCCCGAAAATCAGCACATACCAGGTTTGCCGAACTTAAATCAGCATGGCTAAATCTGGCCTCTTGTAAGATGGCATGCTCCATGATCACTCCCTTTAAGTTTGCGCGATGAAAGTCGGCATAACTGAGATTCGCCTGTGTCAGGTTGGCGCCGCGTAGATCGGCCCCTACTAAAGAAGCACGAATGACCTGGGCTTTACTTAAGTTTGCACTGGTGAGGAGGGCATTACTCAAGCGTGTACTAATTAGTTGGGCACCCACCAACTTAGCCCCGGTTAAGTTGGCTCCGGTCAAATCGGTGCCGAGCAGGTTTGCTCCAGTCAAGTCTGTGGCGACAAAGATTGCTCCGACTAGGCGCTTTGCCCGTAAATCGACATTTCTTAAGTTAGCGCCTGCAAAATCAGTCAGGGGATTGAACCCTAAAGTATCAGCTAACTCAAAAAAATCATCCGTCTTAAGCTGTAAAACGCGGTTGATGCGATCGCGGAGTTCTGGGGGAAGTTTCTCAGGGTCCATGTCAACATTATCACCCAGAGAACAAATAACAAACGACTGAAATCATTATGCCAAATCACAAAATCTACAGAGCTTAAAGAGCCATCATAGGGTGAAATGCCGATCCAAAATTCCTCTAAACCAAGCCGGTCGGCTGCATTTAGGCTGCGTTTAAGTTCGGATTGGCTGTTTTAATTTATGAAAAAATAACTCTTTCAATGTGGACTTGGTTTAAAAATCTAAAAATCCAATCTTACTACAGTAACTTTAGCTACAAAGTAAACCCCTAATAAAATCTCAACATTAGATGCCCTTAAAGGGCTGCCAACTCCCCAGTCAAAGAGGAAAAGCCCACCGTAATTAATCCAGGGAAATGCCCCAATCAGGCAACTAAATGATACCAATCAACAACCTCCACCGCATGCATGCTGCTGTGATCTGACTCATGGCCATCTCCAATCCCTTCCCGGCTATTCCTGCCTTCGATCACCGGGTAAAACAAGAAAACGCTATCAGAGGCTCCCTATAAACTTCTAGAAGACGGCGAGAACTAGGGTGATTGCCATACCAATCACAACCATCTGCAAGGCAATGACTTCGATTAGAAACTTAACAGGTTGCCAATCTGAGCGCATTAGTCAACGACCTTTAATAAACCTCGGCGCAATCGATCAAAGACCTGGCTAATTAAGTTGAGTTCTTCAGAACTGCTAGCTGTTAATGCCAAAAGGAGTCGCTGATCCCGACGGGTGATCTGGCGCGAGCTTAGAATGTGTTCAGCAACATCCTTAAGGGAGGGCAAGGAGGTAAATGCTTGGGCTTCCATAACTTTAGCGATGGCTCTCTCAACACCTTTAGTATCTCGTAATCACCCAGACTGACAGGTGACTGATAATAACCAACCGGTGTGACATTTTCGGAAAGATTGGGTGAGAGAAGTCACCAAAAGACAAACAACTTTCTTCATAGTCTGCCCTCCCAGCCCAAAAAAATTGCCACGTCAAGCAAAACCAGCAAAGTCTTCATACAACCTCTTGAACAGATAAAGCTAGCTCAAACCATGATTCAGTCGGTGGCTGTGGGGACTGTTGACAGAGAAAACTTTGAGGACAGACATAGAAATTGAAAGTAACAAGAGGACAAAACAGCTATAGAACTCTGGAGCAAACCGCTAATATCAGGCCAGAATAAACAATATTTTGACGGAGAGAAGGGCCAGGATTGCAAAAATTAAGATAGATTTTGGCTTCGTCCATCTCTACCTATCACAAATTACTGTAATGCTCACAGAGCATGAAAAATAACGACTATAAGCCAATAGCCGCCCCTCCATTACAATGGGGAAGAAGACGCATCTTTACTGGATGCATCATAGAGTCTAACCCGGTTCGCTACTGAAACTGTCCGCTTAGTTGGGTGCCGACACCCTTCTGAGGAAGATCATCCACTTCATCAAAGATAGTCAACTTTCTGGGTTTACAACGCTTTACCAAAACTCGAATACCCTGGGCACCTTCGTTTTCTAAGTCCTCAATGTAGCCATCTTTCTCAGCTTTTGCTTCTGCCTCGGTGGCAAATGGCCCAAAGTAGTAAGTGCAACGAGGATGCTCGGTGCCAATCTCAACCCACCAGGCGAATCCCAGGGTGTTTAACAGACTTGTGAAAAATTCCATTGTTATTTTTTTCTCCACCAAAGTCAGCCGCTTTGCCATCTATCATGAAGAGTATCTTACTGCGTTAATATTTCAGCTTTTGTTATGCTCCGTCACATTTCGTGACTTTAGAAACATAGCTTTTTGTAATCGATCGCCCGTGGTCAAGTCAATTCGTTGCCGATAGCTTTCATAAAGCACCATGCCAGCCGCGACAGAAGCATTCAGGCTGTTGATTTTACCCTGCAGGGGAATTGAAATCAGACGGTCGCAGACGCGTTGGGTCAGCATACTCAGCCCTTCCCCTTCAGAACCAATGACTAGTGCGATCGCGCCTGTCAGGTCAACCGTGGGCAAGGCGTCAGCCGCTATTGCCGTGGTGCCATAAATCCAAAAACCAGAGGCTTTCAACTCCTCCAGAGCGCGGGTTAAGTTCACCACCCGTGCCACAGAAAATGATTCTAGTGCGCCAGCTGCAACCTTCATCACTGTAGAGGTGACCCCAACAGCCCGACGTTGGGGAATCACTAACCCCTGCGCCCCCATCGCTTCCGCCGTGCGAATAATCGCTCCTAGATTATGGGGATCGGTGATTCCATCCGCCACGATCAAAATAGGCTGAGAGTTCGCAGCCTTGGCCTGAACGATTAAATCACCTAGTTCCACATATTCGTAAGGGGCAATCTGAGCTGCGATCCCCTGATGGTTAGCCCGATGGGTTATCTGATCAAGGCGATGAATATCCACTTCATCAACAACAGTGCCATTAGCCTTTGCCTGCTGCAACAGCGAGTGAAACCGGGGATCATAGCGTAACCGGGTGGTGACCCAAACGCGATGTAAGCTGCGATCGCCCGTCAAAGCCGCTAAAACCGGGTGCCTGCCATAGACCAAATCCCCCTCATCAGCTTCGTCAGGAGTTGCCACAGAATTCGGAATCAGGGCAAAGCCAGCGCGGGGATGATCAAGCACCCGTGGCTTAGTTTCTCGATCAAACGATCGACGCGCCTCCCGGCGATCGCCCTCCGGGGATGGGTTACGCTGATCAAACGACTGGCGAGAAGCTTCCCGGCGATCGCGCTCTGGATGCTGGCTCTGGCCATCTCGTTGGCGAAGTTTAGGAGAACGAGCCTTAAAGCGATGGTCTGCTGAGTCGGCATGTTCATCCAATGCCGGACGCAGATCGCCCCGACGTGATTTAAGAACTGGTTTCCCTGATTCTGATCGGCGTGGTTTAAAGGATGCCGCTGGTTTTTGGCCAGAAGGCCGATCTGGGCGTTGGCGCCGAGCAGAAGAGTGAGGGCGTTTGGATTTCATGGCAATGGCCTCTAAGAAATAGCAAGTTAAAAGTTAAGTTGAGAAAATAAGACCATCAGACGAGCAGGATCGGTGAGGTAAAGGTAGCCAACCAAAGTTTCAAAACCCGTTGCCTGTTGATAAATTTCTGGTGCAACTCGACGCGAACTGCATACAGAGGCATTGCGGCCTCGTCGCAAAATGTCCTGTTCAGTTTCGGTGAGGTGGGGTAACAGTTGATCCAGATAGTGGGCCTGGGCTTCTGCCCGTACCCGAGCCACAACCTGCTGGTGGTAAGTCTGAATTCGTTTAGGGGGCATCAAAAAATGATGCCGAACATAGAGCTCGTAGACAGCATCTCCCAGATATGCCAGCGCCTTTGGAGACAACTGTTGAGCCTCTAGGGGAGAAATTTGCTCAAAACCAGCCCAAAGAACAATGCCTGCATCGATCGCAGCTTGACCCAGCCCGTGCCTTGGTAAATCAGAGTGTGTCAGTCAATTTTTACCTCAATCAGTCTAACGAATAATAGAAGGTCAGTGAGCCTTATCCAAATCCGGAGATAAAGATGGCTGGCAGTTTTTCTATAGGCTTCAATCTGAGCCTAGTTAAATCCACTCCTTATCCTTTGCAATCCAGAAAGGGGCTGCTGAGGATTGACCCCTTCAGTTTAAGCCTAAGGCCTGGGCAAATCTAACCAGGCCGTGAAAAGCAAACAACGATGCCTGCAAGCAAACGCTCTTACCAATCAGTTAAAGCAGGGCAAAATGCCTATAAATCTTTATGTAGGTTTAGGTCTCTTAGGGCAGCGGCACTTCAATATAGCCCAAACCATCTAATTTTCGTCAGATTGATCCACTCCCTTTAAATGCCCAATACTCGTTCTCTACGTTGACACTGCCTGAGTGGTCTGTCAAGACTCACAAAATTTAACCAAAGGCTTCGAGCAATTTGGGCTTGGCCAGACGGCATTCTTCTCCGAGAAAACATGAAAAGAATCCATTAGGCTTAGATGAGTGACAATCTGCCGGTAATTTCTACCCATCGGTTGACTCGAGGTTGATTTCGCCTATTTCCCCAGGTAAAAGAGGGTGCTTTAAGCAAGAACCCGCCTTGATCCCCTCGTTCAAAACTGTGAGATTGGTCTTAAATAAGTGGGCATTCATTCTGCACTGATGAATCATGGTGTAGTTATAAGATCGAGGGGGATAGGGGTTCAAATCATTGCAAAGGTGCTTACTTCCTTTCGTTTCCTAAGTGGTTTAATTCCTCATCAGGGACAACTTGATCTCTGCTCCTCTGTTGCAACCTTAAGGGATGAGTCGATGAATTCAATTTTTTTATCTGGCCAGCCCAACCCCTGTGCTCATTTACTTGGGCACCCTGCCAGACCCAGCCGCATTTTAGTGGTTGATGACTTACCAGATAATTGCTTTTTAATTCAAGCCCTTTTACAAGAAGAGGGGTATGAAATTAGTACGGCGAACAGTGGCGCAGAGGCATTGGAACGAATTCACCAGTCGCCCCCCGATTTACTCCTGCTGGATGTCATGATGCCAGGGTTGGATGGCTATGAAGTAACCCGGCGAATTCGCCAAAACCCGGACATTCCCTTTTTGCCGATCTTGCTGATTACAGCCCATGACCAGCCCAGTCTGGTGCGAGGGCTAGATCTTGGCGCCGATGAGTTTATTCGCAAACCCGTTGATGTCGATGAACTGGTGGCCAGGGTGCGATCGCTCCTGCGGCTCAAGCACAGCGTAGATGAACGCGATCGCATTGCCTTCCAGCGAGAGGATTTTGTCTCCCGGCTGACCCACGATCTACGTACCCCCCTGATTGCTGCGGATCGAATGCTGCATTTATTAGAAGAAGGAGCGCTAGGAGAATTGACCCCTGCCATGGCGGAGGCCATTGAGGTGATGCTGCGCAGTAATCAAAATCTTCTCCATCTGGTCAATTCTTTGCTCGAAGTTTATCGCTATGAGGCTGGGCGTAAAACGCTGGTGCTAAAGCCAGTAGACCTGATAGAGCTGGCTAGAGAAGTCATCGCCGAGCTGACTCCTCTGGCAAAGCAAAAAAGTTTAAGCCTTAATCTTTCCAACCACCTCCCAGCAGAGGAAGCGATTGTAATGGGCGATCGCATTGAGTTGCGGCGGGTGATCACAAACCTGTTGGGGAATGCCCTTAAGTTTACGGATCATGGCGGTGTAACCCTGACCTTGCAGGCTGACCCTAATCATCTAACTTTGGCCGTAACCGATACAGGGCAGGGCATTCCGGCAACTGACCTGCCCCACCTGTTTGAGTGCTTTACCCAGGGGAACCACCGTCGCCCCGGCAGTGGCCTGGGACTACACCTATCCCACTGTATTGTGGAAGCCCACCAAGGAACCCTCCAGGTTGACTCAACGGTTGGGCAAGGAAGTACATTCACCGTTACCCTCCCTCGACCCCGAAGCATTCCGCAGGTTGAATAGGTCTCCGCTAGGCGGATGACTTTAATGATTTGCCAGCCAAAAATAAAAGTGAATCGGGAATGAACTTAATCGTTTTCCCAAGTTTCTGGCCCCATCAAGTCAGCAATGCGATCGCGCAGTAAGAAATCACACCGCTCTAGTTCGCACTCAACGCAAACCCAGTCACGGGGAGGAATAAACTGACAGAGGGTATAAATCGGTTGATTACGACTAACAAGCCCCTTTTTAACAAGCTCACGGGCTTCATCTTGAATGACATCTAAGGAATATTGAACTGACTGAAGCATAACCACCCTCTTGAGCTAATGTTGTAAATCTGATTTCGATAACAAACCCAGGTCTTCCAGGGTAATATCTCCGCCAACATAGAACGTTTACCCATCTCTCGATAGAGAAAGCGGCAGGAGAATAACCAGGTTACCCCTCACTAGCTTAACGCTAAAAAATGTAGCTCTGTATACGGAACCTCTTCCCCATTGTCTAGCTAAATCTTAGGAGATTGTGTTAAGAAGCGTTATCAAAGTTATTAAGCTCTGACTAAACCTTCCTTAATCTTGAGGGGATCTCTGCAATTGCGCTGGGTTTTACTGTTTCTTTAAAGATTCACTCAATACTCTTTTCAAAAATTCAGCTTGATGTTAGCCAAACTTCATTACTTCGTCTCGGCTTTGCCGCTGCCGACACAAAGCACTTGCTGTCACTATTGCTGCTTTCAAGCTGCTCTCATTGGCCACACCTAACCCTGCAATATCAAAGGCGGTGCCATGGTCGGGAGAGGTGCGCACAAAGGGAAGACCAATAGTGGTGTTGACCGCTTGATCAAAAGCCAAAAGCTTAACGGGAACTAAGCCCTGGTCATGGTAAAGGGCTAGGTAAGCATCATAGGTCACTTCCGGGCGATCGCCATACCAGGCTCTGCCAGGGGCAACCCAGAGCGTATCCGGTGGAACTAGACCCACCAATTCCACCTCCTTAAGATGTGCCTGCATGGCCTTCAACCAGGGATAAAGACAATCCTGCTCTTCCTTGCCCAACTGTCCGGCTTCACCACTGTGGGGATTCAGCCCAGCGATCGCAATCCGGGGACGCGAGATGCCAAAATCTTGCTGCAAGCACTCAATCAGTAGGGTCAGTTTACGCGTCATCAGCTCTGGAGTCAGAGCATCGGGCACCTGGCGCAGGGGAATATGGGTCGTCGCGAGTAAGGTGCGCAGCACCCAACCCGTGTAGGGCGATCGCGCCACAAATAGCATGCCAAACCGCTCAACCCCTGTCTGCTCTGCCAGCAACTCCGTCTGACCTGGATAAGAATACCCCGCTGCTTGCCAGGCTGCTTTCGCGATCGGAGCCGTCACAATTCCGTCAAATTGCCCCGCCAGAGTTGCCTCAATTGCAGTTTCCAGATAACGAAAGCTAGCCAATCCGCTGGCGGCATTGCCTTGCCCGATGCAAATTTGAGCCTCGACCTCTGGAGCTAACTCTACATCCAGCAAGGGCAGATGATCTGGATCGGCCAGGGAAAGGTTAGGCTGCCGCTGCCGCAAGTGTTGATAGGTTTGGTGTAACAGCGATCGCGTCCCGACCAGGGTCAATGCACCAACCTCGGCAATCTCTGGGGATGCGAGAGCCTTCAAAACTACCTCCGTGCCAATGCCAGCCGGATCACCTAAAGGCATGGCAATCCGAGGAAAAGCGGATATTGGTGACCAATGAATCATTCTGGAAGTACGACCAATCTAGTTTAAAATTCTTAAGAAGCAAGAGGCCAATCAATTGACCCTCTAGTAATCAAGACATAAGACTCATAACCCAAGGGAGAACCGTTCGATGACAGAAATTTTTAGTGCTGCTATTCTTGCCCCTGTTCTAGTAATGATCGGCTTAGGTGTCGGCTTTTTACTGCTCAAACTGCAAGGCGGCGAAGAATAAATCCAGAAGTCAACCCGTGGGCGGAACAAACCTACTGCCGAGATCAGCAGCAAACACTCCCCCCCTCCAGCAGGAGAAAGCCCACGGTGTGCAACTAACCCCACTTTCCCCCTATCTGCTCCCCACAAGGAGTGAGCCATCCCCATCACGAGTCATCCGATTCATCTAGATGCTCCGCAACCTCTCGATAAAGGTTGAGGACATGGCTGTCTTTGAGAGCATAGAACACATTCCTCCCCTGCTTACGGTAACTGACTAGGCGCATTGATCGCAGCGTGCGAAGTTGATGGGATACAGCAGATTCTGACATCTTGACGGCGGCAGCTAAGTCACAGACACAAAGTTCTTGATCAGCCAATGCAGAAACAATGCGCAGGCGATTCGCATCACCCAGTAAGCTAAAAAATTCAGCCATTCTTTGGGCTTTCTCTTGACTCAGGATGTGCTGCTGAATTTGCCGAAAATGGCTCAAATCCACCGGATGTTGAACAGCGCAGAGCAGTTCCTCAGGGGAATTTGCCTGTGCAGGAGTGGTTTGAGTCGTCGCCGAATAGGATTTTGTCATAGAAAATTAACTCATCGAATGCCAAGTGAAGAAGATAAAACTCCAGCCGGTTTTGGAATTTTGGGATAGTCACAAAGCTTGAACGTCAGCAAACTGCAGAGCAGTCAAGATACCTCTAAAAAGAAAAACCTGTATTAGGGCAGATTGAGTTAGAAGCAGCAGCTTTCATCGATTGTCCTTAAATCGATTGTCCTTGATGCATCTGCTTTAGGTCAGGAAAGCGCCTGCAAGAAGCAACTCTTCTTTAGGGGAAATGCATTCAAAAAGAGGAAATGCATTCAAAAATCCGCCCCCCGGGACAAAACACCCGCTGGTTCTTGCCTCTTGGGTTCGTGCTCTTGAAATCTCCCCTTACCCTAGCGCAGAAGCCGTTTGCGTCACAACTCAATACCAGAGCCTGAGACAAATCCACCGGGGAGCATTCCCATTTAATGATAGGATCTTACGAAAAGTTAACATCCACATTAATCTTCCCATGAAGCTACTCGTTATCGGTGCAACAGGCACTTTAGGTCGGCAAATTGTCCGGCGGGCGCTGGATGAAGGGCACCAAGTTCGGTGTTTAGTCCGAAGTTTTAAGAAAGCCGCCTTTCTCAAAGAGTGGGGAGCCGAACTGGTATCGGGAGATTTGTGCCGACCCGAAACCCTGACGAAGGCGCTTGTAGGGATAGAGGCCGTTATTGATGCTGCCACAACTCGGGCAACCGATTCGACCAGCATTCGGGAAGTCGATTGGGATGGCAAGGTCAACCTCATTCAAGCTGCGAAAGCAGCCAATATTCAGCGGTTTATCTTTTTCTCCATCCTCGATGCTGAGAAGTATCCCGACGTACCGTTGATGAATATTAAGCATTGTGTTGAACTGTTTTTGGCAGAGTCGGGCTTAAACTACACCATCCTACGTCCCTGTGGGTTTATGCAAGGGCTGATTGGTCAGTACGCTATCCCGATTCTGGAAAATCAAGCGGTTTGGGTAATGGGTGAAACGGCTCCCACAGCTTATATGGATACCCAGGATATTGCCAAGTTTGCCGTGCGGGCATTGAGTGTGCCGGAGACAGAGTACCAGGCTTTTCCCGTTGTCGGGTCGCGCGCATGGGGGGCTTACGAGATTATCCGTTTATGTGAACGCCTTTCCGGAAAGACGGCTAAGGTTTCACGGATGCCATTAGGTTTGTTGCGTGCGATGCGGCAAATTACACGTTTTTTCCAATGGACCTGGAATGTATCGGAGCGGCTGGCCTTTGCTGAGGTGGCTGCCGGCGGCAAACCTTTAAGCGCACCGATGGAAGCCGTCTATCAGGTTTTTGGCATTGACCCTGCTGAAACAACGACCCTGGAAGCTTATCTGCAAGAATACTTTAGCCGGATTTTGAAGAAGCTGAAGGAGTTAGAAGCACAAATGCCTAAGGCAAAGAAAAAGCAAATGAACAAAGAGCGCACTTACCCTCGCTTCTAATAGCTAGGATCGTTTGTGTCCTTATTTTTGATGCGATCGCATAGGGAACTTTGATGCTATATTCCCTAAAAATTCTTGTTTTCTGACCCTTGACCCCTGCCCCCGATTGTACCGTGCCCAAAGCTGGCATTATTTATAACGATGTGAAACCCGTTGCTTGTCGAACTGCGGAAGCATTAAAAGGCAAGCTAGAATTGCGTGGCTGGGAAGTTTGTCTGGCAACAGGGGTGGGGGGAATTTTGGGCTACTCACGCCCCGAAAGCCCCGTTTGCCATATGCCCATTGAGCAGCTCAACCCCCCTGGGTTTGATCATGAGATGCAACTCGCGATCGTCCTGGGGGGAGACGGCACCGTTTTGTCCGCCTTTCGCCAGATTGCCCCTTACAACATTCCCCTATTAACCGTTAACACAGGCCACATGGGGTTTCTTACAGAAACCTACTTGAATCAGTTGCCCCAGGCTTTAGAGGCGGTGCTTGCGGGTAACTACGAGGTAGAAGAGCGCACGATGCTAACGGTGCAGGTATGGCGTGAGGCTATGGTATTGTGGGAAGCCCTTTGCCTCAACGAAATGGTGATTCATCGAGAGCCCCTCACTAGCATGTGCCACTTTGAGGTACAGATTGGTCGCCATGCTCCAGTGGATATCGCTGCTGATGGGGTGATTGTGTCTACGCCAACTGGTTCAACGGCCTACTCCCTCTCGGCAGGCGGGCCTGTGGTCACGCCCGATGTGCCGGTTTTGCAGTTAGTACCGATTTGTCCCCATTCCCTGGCATCCCGGGCACTGGTCTTTGCAAATACAGAGCAGGTGACGATTTTTCCAGCTACACCCAATCGACTGGTGATGGTGGTGGATGGTAATGGGGGCTGTTACATCTTGCCCGATGACCAGGTCAAGATTCTAAAGTCACCCTATGCAGCCCGATTTATCCGGTTGCGCCCGCCGGAGTTTTTTCATCTACTGCGCGAGAAGTTGGGCTGGGGCTTGCCTCACATTGCGAAGCCTGCCTCCGTAGAGCTACCTTAAAGGGCTATTTAACTGTCTTTCAGAGAAAATTAAATATCCGACGAGGGGTGCCCTGACTTTGGCCAATCAGCTCTGGCGGTTAATTTTAGCTGTGGCACGATGAAAGCCTGTGAGGATATTTGAGAAAAAATGGGAGCTTTTCCCCTGGTAAGGGGTTTCACCACTTCACCCCGTCGAACCCTGAGTTCGTACTGCCATTTGACCCGAGTAACCTACCCGTCAAGACTGAGGAATAAGGAGCTTGTTACCTGAACTTTCACCTTTGTAACATTTCTTCATTTCTCCTCCTCAGATTCTTTTTCTTGTTTAAGGTGACTGAATCGATCGGGGCGTTAGACGATGATATGACTCTGGCAAAGCGATTTCCCTCGAAAAGGTCACACTCAATTTTGCGCCATCCGGATGGATAAAGGGTTTTAGACCTGCAGGTCTCTATTTATAATTCGTAATAAACAACGATTCAACGACATAGTATAAACAGAGATGTTGGAAAACTTACGAAATGGATTCTCAAACTTAATGAGCCATGGTCGCTAAGAGCTTCAACTTGGTTTAAGAAATGTAAAGGTTTCCCAGTTTTCAGGTGTTAGTTTTTAACTCTGAAAATAGGAATCATTTTCTCGGTCATTTGCCCACTAACTGGTTTGGATTCGACTCGGTCTGCGGTAGTAGATGGGTTGTTAGGCTTAGCCAGGGTTGGTGGTGACCGGATTCATACTCAACTTGCACATCTTAGGAGATTGGGTTTATGTTCGACGCATTTGCAAAAGTCGTTTCCCAGGCGGATGCACGGGGTGAATATTTGAGCACTGCTCAGTTGGATGCTCTGAGCGCAATGGTTGCTGACGGCAACAAGCGGATGGATACGGTGAATCGGATCACCAGCAATTCGTCTACGATTGTGGCGAATGCAGCCCGCTCTCTGTTTGCTGAGCAGCCTCAACTGATTGCTCCAGGCGGAAATGCTTACACCAGCCGGCGGATGGCTGCTTGCTTGCGGGATATGGAAATCATCCTGCGTTACATCACCTATGCGATTTTTGCCGGCGATGCCAGCGTTCTTGATGATCGCTGCTTGAATGGTCTGCGCGAAACCTATTTGGCTCTGGGTACCCCTGGTGCTTCTGTGGCAGTGGGCGTGCAAAAAATGAAGGAAGCCGCTCTGGCGATCGCGAACGATCCCAATGGTGTGACCTATGGCGACTGCTCCAGCTTGATGGCTGAAGTGTCTAGCTACTTTGATAAGGCTGCGGCTGCCGTTGCTTAATCGGTTGCCGTTTTTGTTATTAGGCCTGGAATCGCGAGACAGTACCAGGCAACTTCATAAGACGTGATTATTTTGGAGACCTTCTGACAATGAAAACCCCTCTAACTGAAGCAGTTGCAGCTGCCGATTCGCAAGGACGCTTTCTTAGCTCCACGGAAATTCAAACCGCTTTTGGTCGTTTTCGCCAAGCCAAAGCGGGTTTAGAAGCTGCCAAAGTGCTCAGCGCCAAGGCAAATGAGCTGGCAAATGGTGCGGCAAACGCTGTTTACCAGAAGTTTCCCTACACCACCACGATGAGTGGTCCCAACTATGCCTCTACCCAAACAGGTAAGGACAAGTGCGTGCGTGATATCGGTTACTATCTGCGCATGGTGACCTATTGCCTCGTTGTGGGTGGAACTGGCCCCATGGATGACTACTTAATCGGTGGCATTGCCGAAATCAACCGCACGTTTGATCTTTCTCCTAGCTGGTATGTGGAAGCTCTGAAATACATCAAAGCTAACCATGGCTTGAGCGGTGACCCTGCGGTAGAAGCCAATTCTTACATTGACTATGCCATCAACGCATTAAGCTAAGTTGGCTCATTCATTTGCCCGGAAACCTTGATGACTACTGACTCCGGTTAGTATTTGTGAGGGTTTCCGGGCATTGTTTTTGCGGTTAGGCACTATCGCCGTCGCCATGTTTCGCGTGGCGGGCAAGTCAGAAAGCTTACCCAGCATGGGTGGTTGAGTCCTTGGTTTTGTCCGAAGCTTTCTGACCAAAGCGATATAGCTGTCGCCAAGTTGCTTAGGACATTGGGTTTAAGGGGGTGTGGGGGCTTCGCCCCCAGCCAGGGGTTCCACCCCTGCACCCCGTCCTAAGTCTGGTGACTATGGCTATAAATGTTGGCGATGGGTGCGGTTTAGGGCTTAGGATTTTTGCAGGGAATGGTGATTTGCTGAAGTTTACGCAGGCGCATTGGGTTGATTTGAATGCAGTTTTAACCGCTGGGTACTTTTCAAACGCCTGTTTAGGGAATCGCTGTCTCCACCCCAAAGATTGGTAGGGCTGATTCCTATGGTTTCATTGCTTCATGGTCCTAAGCGATCTGGAGTCAGTCAATGCTCTGTATGCTATTTCAGTTCAACGTTTGAGGATTTATGAACACGGCTTCTGGGTTACAGGATGACCAATCACTCACGGTTGATCAGGCGATCGCCCATCTCCAGGGTGAAGACCTAGGCTTGCGTGTTTATGCCGCTTGGTGGCTGGGCCGCTTTCGGGTCGATGCGCCGGAAGCAGTGGATGTGTTGATAGCAGCCCTGACCGATGAGGCTGATCGTACAATGGCAGGTGGGTATCCGCTTCGACGCAATGCTGCTAGAGCATTAGGTAAATTGGGCGATCGCCGGGCTGTGCCGGCCCTGATCCAAGCATTAGAATGTTCAGATTTTTATGTGCGAGAAGCAGCGGCTCAATCTCTGGAAATGTTAGGAGATCGAGCCTGTATTCCCAAGTTGATGGCTTTATTGCAGGATCAGGTACCCGGAACATTACCTGCTCCAGAGCCTCCTCAATTGGCCCAGCCCTTTGATGCCATCCTTGAAGCCCTGGGCACCCTAGAAGCTGAAGAAGCCATTCCGCTCGTTGCGCCGTTTCTCGATCATGCTGTACCGCGGATTCAGTATGCGGCAGCGCGGGCTATGTATCAGCTTGTTGCTGATCCCACTGAGGCCAGTCTTTATGCGGAACGTCTGGTAACTGCCCTGGCAAGCAATGACTTGCAACTACGGCGTGCAGCCCTGGCCGATTTAGGGGCGATTGGTTATTTATCTGCAGCCGAGGCGATCGCTCAAACCCTGGCTGAAAATAGCCTCAAATTGATAGCCCTCAAAGGTTTATTAGAGAAGCAGTTGCAAACATCTGAGCCACGAAACTTGTCCCCAGGAGCTATTCAAGTCATGACTCTGATGGATAGCCTGTTGTAACAACGGGTTGGATGGTACAGAAGCATTAGGCGTAAACAATTGGGTGGGGGCATAGCCCCCGACCGTTCAATTTTTTCCCAGATAAGAAACAGTACACACTCAGGTTAGGACGAGGTGTAGCCCCCAGTCTGCTACCTTTTATCCCAACGTCCCAACATCCTTTTGTGGCGCTACGATTCAGTAATCGAACTTCAGCGAGAATCGGCGATCGCTTGCTTAAAACGTTGGCGACCTTGCTGTTTCTCCGCATCGGGGGCAGTGAAGCGTGAAATTTTTTCCATTAGCCAAGGTGACAAACGGTTACCCCAGACCGCTAAATAACTTTGCCAGCCTACTAAAATTTCGGGTGTACCTTTTTTCAGTCCCTTGACAAGAGCGTGAGCTACCTTTTGCGGCGTAGTCGGGATCACCCAGCGAAACCACTGAAAATTGCGAGCCATATCAGTGTCCGTAAGTGAAGGTAACAAGGCAATGACGCGAATGTTGTGTACAGATAATTCGCTCCGCAATGCTTGCGTAAATCCGAGAATCGCAAACTTAGTAGCAGAGTAAGTGGCCATTGTAGGAGCTGCGATTTTTCCCATCAGACTAGAGACATTCACGATTGTTCCCTGTCGCTGCACAGCCATGCGGCGAGCAATCAGCCGTGTAATGGTATACATTCCCATCAGGTTAAGGGTAATCTCCTCCTGTACTTGGGACAATTGGGCCTGTAAAAAGGGCGTTTGATAGGCAACACCAGCACAGTTGATCAGGAGATGAATCGGCCCATGATCACGCCAGGCTTGGGCGATCGCAATATTGACCTTGATGGGTTGAGCTAAGTCTAGGGCTAAAGGCACAGCTTCAACGCCAACTGCCTCAATTTCAGCAGCAACATCGGCTAAGCGGGAATCGGTGCGCGCCACCAAAATCAGCCGCTGGGCACCTTGATGGGCCAGCTCAAGCGCAATTGCCCGACCAATTCCCCGTGAAGCCCCTGTAACGAGAATGGTTTTCCCTTGAAAATTCATGTGGAAACCTCCAATAGTGAGGGTTGAGGATGCGCTCAGTGATGACAGAACTAACGAAGCGCCATTCAACCCAAGATTGATGATGGTGTAAAACTATCGGTTGATACGTGCGACAATCCGGTCAACAGGGAATACGTGTCGCAATGATTCAAACCAGCTTTGTTTGGGGTTAAGTGCTATCTGAGGTTAAGAGCGAGAGTGAGCCACGACTTTGCGATCACCATGGCCTAGGAGTTCAGGGAAAAAACTGGCTGAAGATACGGCCCCCACTGGTTCCCCTTTCAATGCTTTAGCTCACCCAGTGACAGTTGTCGTACAGAAAATCCACGTGTTGTTATCGACCCGCACACTCTAGCAACGGAATCAAGTCACTGCAATCTTTATTAAAGAAAAGTCTGGATTGTAATGATAGGATACAAAATTTTCAGGAACCTAACTGAGTTGCAAAGATCAGCAAATGACGGCGGTTGCCCCTATTTTCATTGACTTCCATGGCCGATTAGGATGTTCGCTGATTAGGATTAGAGATGAGAAATCTGAACGCATACCCGTGAATCTGAGTAGAAGTAAAACTGTTTTTGCTTGAGCGACAATAAGAGGGAGGTTTACTCACAGTGACAAACGCTCCCAGGCGAAGCGGAGAGAGGCGATCGCATAACGCCAGCACTCCTTCACCAAACAGTCATCAGCAAACTGTCATTAGCGAGCTTCATCGGGACGAACAAAGGTTAGGGCGGAGTTTAAAGACGGAATCTCTTGACTAGCGTGAAATTCCTCCTATCTTTTCTTTCACCCAAATGTTCTAACGCGCTCGCGCAGTGCCATCGCTCCGACAAACTGAGATCATTTCACCCAAAATGCCCAAACTAAAACGCCAAGCTGTCCCAGGATGCCGCGCAAAGAGGGAAAATAAAGAGAGCGTTGTTTTACCCCTGCGCTGTCGCCCAACGCTGACAAGTCAAACCTGATAAACAGGTCGCTTGACTAACCGACTTATTCTTTGCCCAGGAACAAGCCGGTCATGTCCCTGGGGTAGCTTTTCATCCATTTCTCCACTTCATTTTTCCCTTGTTTGCCATGTCAGATTCCCTTACTGCCTTGATTCATGCGGTCGAAACGGCAGATTCCTCTGTTTCCTTGGTTGAGGCTGTACAGAAACTAGCCCAGGCCCGCTTAGAAGGGGGCATTTCAACCTTGATTGCGGCTCTGAGCTACAACAATCCTGGGGCTGCCGTTGCTGCTGTTGATGGGCTGATCAACCTGGGAGAATCGGCTGTCCCAGCTTTGCTAGAGCAACTAGACTTGCATAATTACACCGCCAGAGCCTGGGCAATTCGCGCTCTGGCTGGCATCGGAGACCCTAGAGGACTTGTCACTTTGCTAGGGGCGGCTACGGCAGATTTTGCTCTGAGTGTGCGGCGGGCAGCAGCCAGAGGCCTGGGTTGTATGAAGTGGCACTGGTTCCCCGACCATCTTCTGGAAATTGCCCAAGCTGAGGCACTTGATGCGTTACTGTTTGTTGCTCAACAAGACGAGGAGTGGGTCGTTCGCTATTCGGCTGTGGTGGGTTTACAGTCTCTAATGACGGCACTGCAAAGAAGCCACTTCCACGGTCAAACCGCCTTTGAACAAGCGGCCTTATCTCAGATTCAGACCCAATTTGAGCAAATGGCCGTTGCAGATGCTCATATAGCAGTGCGTGCACGGGTGTGGATGGCTCAGCAACAGTCGCAACTGGCTCAAACGCGCTTAGCTGCTGTAGAGACAAATCCTTCTCCCCTATCTGAGACAGATTGGCAGCTGATTTTAGAGAAGTTGTACCAGCGTAAAGAGCAAGAACGGTTGGTTTTGGCGGAGGGTGATCCCCGTCGCTACCGAGAACTGGCTGTTGCAGTTGCTTTTGAACCGCCCAAGGAAGACGCTTTACCAGCTTCTGATGCCTGAGAGAAACAGGTTTGGATTGTAGATTTTGGATAAGATTTCCAGATCGAGGCTGACCCAATTTTACAGATCGACCAACGCATCCATGTGAGTTTCAGCGTGGGTTTCAGCCATGGTTAATGGACAAAAATCTAGAGTTGGCAGAATGCATGTATATGTTTATCTTTAGGGCTTTGCTCTTCTCGCAGGGTATTTTGTCAGTCCTTCGGACTAGCTGCGTCAACACTTAACGACTCCTAGTTGGAGTGATTTTAAATTCTGCATAGTAGTACTAAGCACTCCGTAATTTCCGTCGGCGTTTGACCGGAGTCGTTAAAGCTCGATAAATTTCTTCTTGAGCAAAGCAGATGGACAGATGCTTGACACCCAAAATAATGTTGGCATAACGGCGTAAGCGCGCACTTTGGGTGAGCAATACATCGACCATCCAGGGTGTTGGGCAATGAACTGTGAGCTGGTTGTGGGACTGAACGTGCAAGCGGCAATAGGGCAATGTTTCTGCAAACTGTTCACAGAAACGCTCAAGGCGATAGTGCTCTAAAAGGAGTTGATCTGCCGCTGTAAACTCGATAGCCATGGTTAGATTTCTCCGTGACGAATGGGTTAGACAACAAAGTTAAGCCTTTCTTGCGAGTCTTAGGGGATCACAGGGAGCCATTCATAATCTGATTGATTCTGTTTTGATTGAAGCGGTTTCACAGCATTCGCTCTATGGTGAAACTAGGGGTTTTGCGTAAACATTCATTGAGCTTCTGGGGGTAATTACGGATCTCTCAATCTTCTAGTGCGTATCCGGAATTTAGCAAAGCTTTGTGGTTTGAGAGATTGAGCGGTGTAAAGTAACTGCAAATCTATTGATGCAAGCGAAGGCAATCGACTGCAATTTTGTATAAGAGAGGATAGTAACTGTGACGAAGCCCCGTGTTCTATGTCTGGGTGAGGTGTTGTTTGACTTTTTATCCGATCAACCAGGAGTGGCACTGGAAGCAGTCACCTCTTGGACTCCCTACCCAGGGGGGGCACCCGCTAATGTCGCCTGTGGTTTGGCTAAATTAGGAACGGCCAGTGGATTCATTGGATGTGTTGGCAAGGATAGGGCAGGGGTAGAACTCGTACAGGTGTTACAGGCGGCTGGGGTTGATACAACGGGGGTTCAGTGGCATCCTACTGCTCCCACCCGGGGGGTTTATGTGGTACGTTCAGCCGAGGGCGATCGCCATTTCGCTGGGTTTGGGGAGTTTGATACAACAGGATTTGCCGATACTCATTTACAGGCCCATGGGATTCGCCCTGATTTACTGGATGAGTGCGAATACTTAGTGCTCGGCACCATAGGGCTGGCTTACCCGGAGAGTGCGGCGGCGATCGCCCATATGCTCGATCTAGCTGAAGCCGCTTACTTGAAGATTGTGGTAGATGTCAACTGGCGGCCCGTATTTTGGACAAATCCGGAGGCAGCACCGGCAATTATCAAGAACCTGCTGGCCCGGGTAGATTTTCTCAAACTTTCCCAGGAGGAGGCAGATTGGCTCTTCGGCACCCAATTTCCCGCCGAAATTGCCGCCCAGGTTGATCAACTGGAAGGGGTTTTGGTCACAGCAGGAGAAGCGGGCTGTGCCTACTGGGTCAATGGTCATCAGGGGCAGATACCGGCCTTTGCAGTTGATGTCGAAGATACGACTGGGGCGGGTGATGGCTTTGTGGCCGGTTTTGTGCACCAATTGTGTGAGCAGGGCATCCATCGTTTGGATGATGCGACTGTTGTCCAAAAGATGGTGTCCTACGCCAGCGCTGTTGGGGCTTTAACGGCCACCCGACCAGGGGCGATCGCAGCTCAGCCAACGGCGGCTGAAGTAGAAGCCTTTTTGTATCTGCAAGGGCAGGAAGGATAATCGTCTGTCCCCAAACCGTCATGGCTGACCCGGTACGAAACGTTTCAGCGTTGCTGAATTCGAGGATGACTTGCAGCCACTTTAGCGATACAGGCGTTCTGGTTAAGTCTCTGAAAAAACATCCTGCGGTTCCGCAACGCCACATTTTCAAAAAGAATGAGAATCCCATTTACGGACAAAATACCCTGTAAGCTCATCTCTAGTGGGTTCTTTTTGGTGTTTTTATGCTGCAATTTCACCCACCCGGAATCGGGCAAGTTGAGGTAGAGACAAGCCTCGGAAAAATGGTCTATTACACTCCTGTAAGGCCTCCCTGGCAGGTGTCGGATCAACAGGCGACTCCCCTCCTTTTTTTGCATAACTTTGGAGGAGGGGCCTCTGCCTATGAATGGGCAAAAGTCTATCCTGCTTTTTTAGACGACTACCGGGTAATGGCTGCAGATCTCATCGGTTGGGGGGCTTCGGCTCACCCCGTGCGTGACTATCAGATCGAAGATTACCTGCTGACGTTGCGTGAGTTCATCACCAAAACCTGTGACCAGCCCGTTATAGCGATCGCATCTTCCCTCACTGGGGCGATTGCCCTGCGCTTAGCGATTCAACAACCGCCATTATTTCGGGCCTTGTTTCTGGTGTGTCCCTCTGGGTTTGCTGACTTTGGGCAGGATGCCGGGCGCAGACTCCCCCCGCAAATGGTAGGAATACCCTTTCTCGACCAGACCATCTATAACATTGGGGCGATGAATGAGCTGTCTGTTCGGAACTTTCTCGAACGCTTTCTGTTTGCTGATGCCCGCCGAGTGACACCGGAAATGGTGGCCGCCTATCTCGCCTCGGCCTGTCAGGCGAATGCCCAATACGCAGCCCTCGCTTTTTTACGGGGCGACCTTTATTTTGACCTGGCTCGTTACCTCTCCCAGCTCACGCTTCCTGCCGCCCTAGTTTGGGGTAAACAAGCGCAGTTTACGCCGGTTCGTCTGGGGGAACGGTTAGCTAGCCTGTCTCCCAGGGTACACCCCTTGCAAGTAGTAGAAGCTGCCGGAGTTTTGCCCCAATTAGAACAGGCAGCTACGGTGATTGGGTTGCTCAAGAGCTTTTTGCGCTCTGTAGACTAAATCAGCCCAAGCGGACAGGTGATTAGCCGTCTCTGCTAAACATATCCAGTTGCTCTACGGGGATTTCCGCATAGCGGCCACCGGAGGTCTTGAGCTGGGGCTGAGCGGCGTTGCTCTGACGCAACCCCAGGGCAATTTTGCTATGTTTCTCAATTTGGCCCATGACCAGCCGTGCCCGCTGAATCACGCTGGGGGGTAAGCCAGCTAGGCGTGCGGCTTCAATACCGTAGGAGCGATTGGCTCCCCCTGGCTGTACCCGGTGCAAAAAGACGATCTGATCGGGCAACTCTTTGACCATGACCTGGTAGTTTGCCACATTTGGCAAACTAGAAGCCAACTCGTTCAGCTCATGGTAGTGGGTGGCAAAGATTGTGCGGGACCGAATGGTTGTTGCCAGATGCTCGGCCACAGCCCAGGCGATCGCCAGGCCATCGAAGGTGGCGGTGCCCCGGCCAATTTCATCCAACAACACCAGGGATCGCTCCGTTGCGTGGTTGAGAATATTGGCTGTTTCGTTCATCTCTACCATAAAGGTCGATTGCCCCGTGGCCAGGTCATCCACGGCCCCTACCCGGGTAAAGATGCGATCACAAATGCCCAATTTCGCCTGCTCCGCTGGGACAAAACTCCCCACCTGCGCCATTAGCTGAATCAGTCCCACCTGCCGCAGATAGCAACTTTTGCCACTGGCATTTGGCCCGGTGAGAATGATTAAATCGGGGGCTGTTCCAGCAACTGAGCCGCCTAATTCCGCCGAATTGGGCACAAAAAATCCCGCAGGTAAAGATTGTTCCACCACCGGATGGCGGCCATTGATCATCGAAATCTCTCGCGTTGGTAGGATTTCGGGGCGGCAGTAGCTCTGTAATGCGGCAAGCTCTGCTAAACCTGACAACACATCTGCTGCTGCTACTGCCTGGGCTACCTGACGAATTAATGGGGTATATTCACCCACCTCCGTCCTCAGGGCAGTAAAAATTGCATATTCCAACTGGTTAATCTCTGCCTGGGCGATCGCAATCCGATTTTCTCGTTCTTTGAGCTCGACCGTAATGTAGCGTTCCTCATTTGAGAGCGTTTGCTTCCGTTCATAACCGGCTGGGGCCTGCTGAGATTTCGCACGTGAGATGCTGATGTAATATCCAAAGGTCTTGTTGTAACCTACCTTCAGGGTCGCAATGCCCGTGCGCTCTCGCTCTGTTATTTCCAGATTACGAATCCACTCCTGATCGGTTTCCACTTGTTGCCGCAGCGCGTCGAGCTGGGCATCTACCCCTGACCGGATGAGATTACCCTCCGTCAGATAAAGTGGAGGATTTTCAACCAGGTGTGCCCGTAGCGATCGCCCCAGGGCTTCTAACTCTGGAGGCACCTGTTGTAATGCCTGCAGGTAGGGCGACTTGGCCCGATGTACCAGAATAGCTAGATCGGGTAAGCGTTCAAAGGATTCAGCTAGGGCCACCAAATCCCGACCATTGGCCGTTCCCGACCCGGCTCGACCCGCTAATCGTTCTAAATCGTAGATTTGTCGCAACAGCTTTTGCAGTTCTTGTCGCAGGGCGCGCTGCTCGACCAGTTCCTGAATTGTCTCCTGGCGCGCCTGAATCGCTTCAATCCGCAGCAGGGGCTGTAACAACCAGCGCCGCAAAGCCCGACTCCCCATGGCGGTTACAGTACGATCTAAGGCCCATAATAGGGAGCCATGAAAAATTCCATCCCGGGAGGTTTGAGTAATTTCCAGATTGCGGCGGGTCTGGTGATCAATCACCAGAAAATCGGTAAGGGTGTAGGTACAGAGATTTTGCAGGGGAATTTTGTGCAAGGCCCCATGCACCGGTGGTCCGTTTTTTTTAGCTGATCCGACTTTCTCCGGCTCTCCCCCAATGCCTCGATAGTTTTGCTCAGAGGTTGTTTCTAAGTACTCCAACAAACCACCAGCAGCCCGTACCGCCAGGGGCAAATTCTCACAGCCAAACCCCTCCAGCGATCGCACCTTAAACCGCTGCAACAGGCGATAGCGAGCTTCGGCCAAGACAAAGGGAGTTTGGGGTCGCAGGGTATAACAAAACTGCGGGGGCAAACAATCGGGCAACTGGTCTGACCGCTCTCCCGGGCGCAGCAGGCTCACCAAATCGGGCGCATTGGTGGGCACCAATACCTCTGCCGGTTGCAGTCGAAGTAATTCCTGGCTGAGTTGCTCTAGTTCCTGGGATTGGGTCGTCAAAAACTCCCCCGTGGAAATATCGGCATAGGCCAGGCCCCAGTGGTGACCCGCCATCACAACCGCCGCCAAAAAGTTATTGCGACGGGCATTCAGCATTCCCTCCTCTAGCACCGTGCCGGGGGTCATAATCCGGGTAATTTCCCGTTGCACCAGGCGACCCTGGGCATCTGCCGCATTTTCTACCTGATCGCAAACAGCGACAGCATAGCCTTTTTCGACCAACTGGGCACAGTAACGATCCAAAGCGTGGTGGGGAATCCCTGCCAGAGGCACCTGCCCGATCGCTTCGCCAGCATGTTTGGCCGTCAGTACCAGCTCTAGCTCGCGGGCAATGGTAATAGCATCCTGAAAAAAGGTCTCAAAAAAATCCCCGATGCGATAGAGCAACAGGGCATGGGGATGCTGATCTTTGAGGTCGGCATAATGGCGCATCATCGGGGTCAACTCCTCGCGGTTGACCTGGCGATGATCGGTGTAGCGTACCTTATGTTTGACCAGTCGTTCTGGAAGGTCGGGGGTGCGATCGCTGGCGGTTGCCGAGTCTGTCATGAATCAAAAGAAAGTATCAGTCAATTTTGAGATTCATCTTAATTGACTCTATCGCAATTGCCTGGATTGCAGGACAACCCTTCTGAGCAAAAAGTTTAAGCAAACCAGCACTTTGCGCCCCCACCCCAATTCAGAACGCACGATTCCCTATCGCTCTGGGCGATAGTGATACGTCCAAAAATCAAGCTTTTGCCGCAGCGCCTCGCGCTCTGGCCCTGGATTGCTATAGTAAAGCTGATGGCGCAACTCGCGAATGATGAGATCCCTTTTTGTTGTCATAGCTGGCATCCTCCATGTGAGACAAAAGATTGGGAAGGCATCAGGTGGACACTGCCTCTTTCTCTCATCCTCACATCAGAATCAAAAAACAGTAGCTTTTGTTACAAAAATCAGACTTGTTAGGAAACTTTGAACTTGTGGTTTCCCTAGCCGCCGCTACCCTTAGCCTTATAGCCCTGCTGCTGCAAAAAATCTAAGATCTTTTGTTTATGGTCGCCCTGAATTTCCAGGGTATCTTCTCTCAGGGTTCCACCCGCTCCACAAAGAGCCTTGAGCTGTTTTAGCAGGCTAGTCAAGGTCTCTGGATTGCTTTGAAAACCCCGAATGATGGTTACGGTTTTACCTTTACGCCCAGCCCGAGAAGCTTCTACCCGCAAGTGTTGCTGTTGCGGCGGCAAGTTGGGGGTGGCCCGTTCAAAGGCTTCATGATTGCTGGTAGAGCCAAATTCTGAATAAACTGTGCGATGGTTTTCTGGATCGCGCTGTGATTTTGCCGCTGCCACAGAAATTCTTCCTCCTATAAAAAACAAAGGTGGCTTGGTAAAGCTAACCTTGCCACCTCCGCCTTGATCAGGGTGGGCATAACCCACATCCATAGATTAAGTAATGAGATTAAGTAATGCTAATGATCCAGGTTCCCAGATAGCGGGGCAGGGGAGCATCCCCTGGAGAAATGGCGGTCGCATTGAAATAGAAGGTGCCGCCAAAGGAAGGATTAATCACGTTATTTAGGTGAATTTCAACCCGGTTGTTGGCCGGAATTGCTTCCTTCAGATAGATTTCGATAACAAAGTTCTCCTTGTTCCAGACGACTTCTTGAATCGGAACCTTCTTGCGATCGCCCTGAACAAAGACCTCAATGTTTTTAGGATCAATCTGCCCCTTGTAGTAATCGGGGTAAGAAATGTTGATCTGGTTCATCGCCAGCT
>Ga0272446_1002086_pt1 | contig 27966 bp, 30 predicted proteins | sample YNPCB0061_FD_194587 | JGI IMG/M metagenome (GOLD analysis project Ga0272446, IMG submission 194587) | Hot spring microbial mat communities from Yellowstone National Park, WY, United States - YNP-CB-006-1 | ecosystem: Environmental > Aquatic > Thermal springs > Hot (42-90C) > Sediment | place...
ATCACCCGCCGTCGCAGCCGGTGGTGCAGCCGTCGGGGCCGATCTATCACCCGCCGTCGCAGCCGGTGGTCCAGCCGTCGGGGCCGGCCTATCGTCCGCCGCCCCAGCCGACGGTCCAGCCGTCGGGGCCGGTCTACCACCCGCCGTCGCAGCCGGTGGTTCAGCCGTCGGGGCCGGCCTATCGTCCGCCGCCCCAGCCGACGGTCCAGCCGTCGGGGCCGGTCTATCACCCGCCGTCGCAGCCGATGCAGCCGTCGGGGCCCGGCTACCGCCCGGCGCCGCCGCCGACGATGACGCCGACCGCGCCGCCGCCGACGCGCCGCCCGCCGCCGGGGCCGCCAGAGATCATCCGCGACAAGCCGCGGAACATCCCGCCGCCCAACCCGCTCTCCGATCCCCCGCGCGCTCGCTAATTCCCGCTAGACGATAACCACCCCGCGCCGCGCACCGACGGCGGCGCGGGTCTAGTCGTCGCGCACGTTGGTCAGGCCGTGGCGCTTGAGCAGCTCGCGCAGGTGATAGCGCGTGAGCCCCGCCTCCTGCGCCGAGCGCGTGATGTTGCCCTCGTGCCGCTCGAGGAGCGCCTTGAGATACGCCACCTCGAAGGCGTCGACGACGCGCTGCTTGGCCTCCTTGAAGTCGAGGCCCGGCGCCATCGGCGGCATCATCACGCCCCCATCGCCGCCCGCCGCCGCCGCCGCGGCCGCGCGCATCGGCGCTCCGCTGTCGCGGTTGAAGAAGAGATCGGCCCGCCGCACCGACGGCCCGTCGGCCAGCGAGGCCGCGCGCTCGACGACGTTCTTCAGCTCGCGCACGTTGCCCGGCCAGTTGTGCGCGGTCAGCGCCGCGACCGCGTCGGGGGCGAAGCTCATCGTGAGGCCGCGTCGCCCCCCGATCTCGCGCAGGAAGGTCTCGGCCAGCGCCGGGACGTCGTCGCGCCGCTCGCGCAGCGGCGGCAGCTCGACGTGAATGACCGATAGACGGAAATAGAGGTCCTCGCGGAAGGTCCCCTGGTTGACCATCTGGCGCAGGTCGCGGTTCGTCGCCGCGACGACGCGCACGTCGATCTTGATGGTGCGATCGCCGCCGACGCGCTTGACCTCCCGGTTCTCGAGAACGCGCAGGAGCTTCGGCTGCAAGTTGATGTCGAGCTCGCCGATCTCGTCGAGGAAGATGGTGCCGCCGTGCGCCTGCTCGAAGCAGCCGTGGTGCTGCCCGACGGCGCCGGTGAACGAGCCCTTCTCGTGCCCGAACAGCGTCGACTCGATGAGGTCCTTGGGGATGGCGCCGCAGTCGAGGACGACGAACGGCTTGTGCGCGCGCGGCGAGGTCTGGTGGATGCCGCGGGCGATCATCTCCTTGCCGGTGCCGGTCTCGCCGGTCACCAGCACCGTGAGCTCCGACGGGGCGACCTTCTCGAGGGTGGCGAAGATCTCGCGCATCGCCACCGAGCTGCCGATGACCTGCTCGAAGCTGTCGCGCTTCGACAGCGTGATCTCGACGATCTCGTCGGTGCGCTGGAAGCGGATGTCGGAGTGGCCGATGCGGAAGACGGTGCCCGGCTTGAGGTGGACGTCCTGGATGCGCAGGTCGCCGACGTAGACGCCGTTGGTCGAGCCGAGATCGCGCAGGTGGTAGCCGCCATCCTCGGCGGCGGCGACCTCGAAGTGCGCGCCGGAGACCGCTTTGTCCGAGAGCACGAGGTCGTTGATGATGCTGCGTCCGCCGCTCACGCGCGGCTTTCCGATCTCCAGCTCCTTGCCGGCGTCGGGGCCGGTGGTGACGACGAGCTTGGACTTGCGGAGATGGCGGACGGTGGGGCGGACTCCGTCGAAGACGGTGGTCAGCGCGGGATCGTCGTCGAAAGGAGCCGGTGGGCGCGTCGGCACCCGCGCATCTTAAAACGAGAGGTGACGAGTCGTCGAGGGTGGCATGGGCGCGGGGCCGCTTCGACCGCCGTCGATCACGCGGTAGCGACGGCGACGGCGACGGCGGCGCCAGTCGTCGATGCGGCGGCGCAGCGTCCGGCGGCCCCGGTCGGCGCCGTGCGCGACGGCCCAGCGGTGCACGAGCGCGGCGCCTGCGCCGACCGCGAGCCCGGCGGCGCCGGCGGTGAGCGGCAGCGGCGCGCCGGTCATCACCAGATAGACGGCGAGCACGGCGACGGCGAGGCCGGCGGCGGTGGAGCCGCGCATCGGCTGGAGGCCGAAGAAGAGGACCGCGGTGTCGCGATGGACGGCGCCGAAGAGGACGAGCGTCGCCGCGACGAGCGGCACGGCGCCGACGACGACGCCCTGCGGGGCGACGACGCGGCCGATGGCGGCGGTGACGAGGCCGGGGAGCGCGATGGCGGCGACGGCGAACAGCGCGGCGCGCGCGGCGCCGATCGTCGCTTCGACGGGGCGGAGGAAGAGGCCGAGCGCCAGCGACGCGGCGAGGAGCGACGTCACCGACGGGTGGACGAAGACCCAGGTGAGGAGGCGCCAGGGCTGATCGCCGAGCGCGCGCGCGGGCACGAGGCCGAGGCGCGCGGCCGCGATCGCGCCGCCGCCGAGGCTCATCCCGACGAGCGAGACGGCGACGATGGCCGCCACGAGAGCGAGCGTGAGGACGCCGCCGCGGCGCGGGGCAGGCTCGGGCGCAGACGACGCAGAGGGCACACGGGGAACCTAGGCGCCGTCGCAGCGACGGCAACCGCGCCCGCGCGCGGCTAGGGGCAGGCGGCGTCCGCCACGCCTCCGTCGGCGACCTGCGACGCGAGCGGCGCCGGATCGACGGCGAGCTCGATGAGATCGAGGTTCACGATCTCGCCGCGCGAGAGCTGACGGACGACCGGCGGCGGGGTGGTCGCCTGCGGCCGGTCGGGGTCGGCGGGGTCGAAGGCGCGCAGCGAGAGGGCGTGCTCTCCCTCGGGGATGCGGAAGCCGGTGGTCGCCTCGCGCGCGGTGCACTCGAACAGCGTGTAGCGCTCGTCGACGGGGATGGTCTCGCCGGTGGTCGGGTTGGTGACGCGGAGCTGGACGCGGGTGATGCGAAAGCCGCAGCCGCGCGGGCAGCTCCCCGACGGGGGGACGCAGGCGCAGCCGCCCGCCACCAGCGGATCGGCGACGGCGCGCGGGTCGATCACCGCCCCGCTCTGCTTGTCGACGATGCGCCAGCGCACGCTGACCGCGCCGAGCTCTCCGTCGGCGCAGCCGGCCAGCGCCGCGAGGAGCGGCATGAGCGCGATGCACACTGCGAATGCGACTCGATTCCTTGTCACGACGCGACCGGGATGATAGCCGTTAGAGCGTCATGATGGGCACTCCCCTGTTCGCGTCCGCGCTCTCGACTCTCGGGGCGCTCCATTCCGTGTCGAACCCGCAGGGTGGGGGGAGCTTCAACCTCATCGAGCTGCTCCTCAACGCCGGCGGCGCGGTGCGCGGGGTGCTGTTCCTGCTCGTCGTCTTGTCGGTCATCGGCTGGTACGTGATCGGGTACAAGTGGTTCTACCTGGCGCGCGCGCAGTCCGAGTCGCTGGCCTTCCTCGAGGCGTTCTGGCAGGCCAAGCGGCTCGACGCCGTCTACGCCGACGCCGACGCCAAGAAGCGCTCGCCGATCGCGGCGATGTTCAAGGCCGGCTACGTCGAGCTGGCCAAGCTCCAGCGCGCGAAGTCGGAGGGCGCGGCGGCGGCGGGCGGCGAGCTCGACAGCGACGGGGGCCTGGAGAACGTCGAGCGCGCGCTGCGCCGCGCGGCGACCAGCGAGGCGACGCACCTCGAGAGCATGATCCCCTTCCTCGCCACCGTCGGCAGCGCCGCGCCGTTCATCGGCCTCTTCGGCACCGTCGTCGGCATCATCGACGCATTTCGGTCTATCGCAAATCAGGGCTCGGCCAACCTGGCCACGGTCGCCCCCGGCATCGCCGAGGCGCTCGGCACGACGGCCATCGGCCTCGTCGCCGCGGTGCCGGCGGTCATGGCGTTCAACTTCTTCGCCCGCAAGATCAAGGTCCTCACGGCGGAGATGGACGCCTTCGCGAACGACTTCCTCAATATCGTCAAGCGTCATTTCTTGAGGTGATGTGATGGCGTTCTCCTCCGGAGGTGGCGGTGGCGGTGGCGGGATGATGAGCGACATCAACGTGACGCCGCTCGTCGACGTCATGCTGGTGTTGTTGATCATCTTCATGGTCGCCGCGCCGATGCTGCAGACGGGCGTCCCGGTGACGCTGCCGAAGGCCGACGCGCAGGCCATCCCCGACGACCAGGGGAAGCTGATCGTGACGGTGCCGAAAGAATTCGAGAAGGACGGCACCGTCTACATCGTGAAGACGCCGTTCAAGTTCGGTGAGGACTTCGAGAAGGCGCTGAAGGGCAACGCCAAGCTGCAGCAGGAGCGCGAGGTCTACGTCCACGCCGACCAGGAGCTGCAGTACGGCGCGGTGGTGAAGGTGATGGCGGCGCTGTCGCGCAACGGCGGCGAGAAGATCGGGCTGGTCACGGATCCGTTGAAGTAGAGATGGGGCTGAGAAAGGAACAGCGCGGGACCGGGCCGCTCGTCGTCGCGGGGATCGCGGCGACGCTGACGCTGCACCTGGGGGTGGCGGCGGTGGTGTGGCTCACGCGCGGGGGCGCCGAGGCGGCGAAGCCTCCGGGGCCGGGGACCTTCGTCGACGCGCAGCTGGTGCGCTTCGGCAAGCCGCGCGACCTCAGCTTCCTGCCGCACAAGCAGGGCGTGGTGAAGTCGGCGAAGCCCGAGGGCATCAAGGTCGCGAAGGACCTGAACGCGCTGCCGCGCCTCGACAAGGACGAGCCGAAGGACACCAAGGACCCGCTCAAGAACACGCGGGCCGAGCTGTTCAAGAACCTGAAGGACGACGATCGCCCCGAGGCGACGAGCGAGGGCGAGGGGTCGCTCACCGGGTCGCGCGCCGGCACGGCGACGGAGGCCAAGGGCGATCCCTACATCCTCGAGCTGATTGACAAGATTGGCTCGGGGTGGACGGTGCCGACGACGATCAAGGACACCGAGCTCGCGAACCTGTCGGCGGACGCCTGCCTGACGATCGCGGAGTCGGGCGCGCTCACCGCCTACAAGATCATCAAGGGCAGCGGGAACTCGCAGTTCGACTCGTCGCTGGAGGCGGCGCTGTCGACGATCAAGACGCTGCCGGCGCCGCCCGATCGCTACCGCGCGGCGGCGGCGCGCGGGCGGCTCTGCCCCACCTTCTCGAAGCAATGACACCGAGGGCCTGAGACCTATGTTGCAGTGCACAAAAAAGCTGGTGGTGACGTCGGCGGCCGCGGTGCTCGCGGCCGGGCTGCTCGTCGCGGGGGCGATGCCGTCGGAGGCGCAGCAGGGCGCGCCGCCGAGCGGGGACGATCCGATCCGCTTCCGCATCCAGGCGGGCGGGCGCGATTTGCTGAAGATGGCGGTGCCGGCGCCGCTCGGGGGCGGGGCGCAGTCGCAGGAGGCGCAGGACGTCCTCGTGACCGACCTCTCGCTGTCGGGCTTCTTCAAGGTGCTCGACCCCAAGGCCTACCTCGCCAACCTCGCCGCCGAGCAGCTGGCGATCAACGCGCAGGACTGGAAGAACGTCGGCGCCGAGGCGGTGGTGAAGGGGCGGGTGACGCCCTACGGCGGCGACGTGAAGCTGGAGATGCGCCTCTACGAGGTGGCCAAGGGCGACGCGCCGGTGCTGTCGAAGGACTACCGCGGGACCGCGTCGCAGATGCGCTCGTTCGTGCACCAGTGGGCGGCCGAGGTGGTGCGCTACTTCACCGGTGAGGACAGCTTCTTTCACTCGCGCATCGCGTTCTCGGGCACGACTGGGCCGAAGCGGCGCGACGTGTTCGCGATGGACTGGGACGGCGGCAACGTCGCGCGCCTCACGTCGTCGTCGCAGAACCTCCTGCCGGCCTGGTCGCCGTCGGGGGCGGAGCTGGCCTTCACCAGCTACCTCGGCGGGAAGCCCGACCTCTACGTGATGTCGGCCTCGGGCGGCAAGCCGCGCGTGATCTCGTCGCGGCCAGGGCTGAACATGGGCGCGGCCTACTCGCCCGACGGGTCGAAGATCGCGGCGACATTATCGCAAGACGGAAATTCGGAGCTCTACATTTTGACCCCGCAGGGCAGCGTCGTCCGGCGCCTCACGTCGAACCCGTTCATCGACACCTCGCCGACCTGGTCGCCCGACGGGTCGAAGATCGCCTTCGTCAGCGATCGCCTGGGGTCGCCGCAGATCTGGGTGATGAACGCCGACGGGAGCGGGCAGCGCCGCCTGACGACGCGCGGGAACTACAACCAGACGCCGGCGTGGTCGCCGCGCAAGGATCAGCCGCTCATCGCCTTCACCGCGCGCGACGAGAAGTACGCCTACGACATCTTCACGATCAACGCCGACACCGGCGAGCTCAACCGCATCACCGAGGGGCACGGCTCCAACCAGCGGCCGACCTGGGCGCCGAACGGGCGGGCCATCGCCTACGAGTCGACGCGCGGGGGCGTGTGGATCTCGACGTCGGATGGGCGCACCGAGCGGCAGGTCTATCGCGGCGCAGCGGCGACCCCGGCGTGGGGCCCGTCGCTGATGAAGTAGCGCGCGCCCCATGTCGCGCATCGCCGCGATCGACTGCGGGACGAACACGGTGCTGCTCCTGGTCGCCGATGTGACCGGCGGTCACATCGCGGTCGTCGACGAGCAGCTGGAGATCGTGCGGCTGGGCGAGGGGCTCGACGCGACGGGGCGGCTCGCCGAGCCGGCGATGGCGCGCGCGCGCGCGGCGTTCGAGCGCTACGGCGCGCGCATCGCCGAGCTGCGCTGCGACGCCGTGCGGGCGGTGGCTACGGAGGGCGTGCGCGCGGCGGCGAACGGGGCGCAGTTCGTCGCCGACATCGACGCCCTCCTCGGGCGCGCCTGCGCGGGGGCGCGCCTCGAGATCATCGACGGCGAGCGCGAGGCGCGGCTGTCGTGGCGCGCGGTGGCGGCGTCGTTCCCGTCGCTGCGCGGGCCGCGCGTGGTGGTCGACATCGGCGGCGGCTCGACGGAGATCCTCACCGGCGCCGACGAGGTCGATGGCGTCGTGTCGATCAAGATCGGGTCGGTGCGGCTCACCGAGCGGCTGCTGAAGGGCGATCCGCCGACGGCGGAGGAGCGCGCCGCGCTGGCGGCGACCATCGACGCGGCGCTCGCTGCGGCGCCGGCGCTGCCCGCGGGCGCGCCGGTCGTGGGGATCGCCGGGACGGTGACGACGCTGGCGGCGATGGCGCAGCGGCTCGACAGCTACGACCCCACGCGCGTGCACGGCTATGCGCTCGGGCGCGACGCGCTCGCGGGGCTCGTCGAGACGCTGGCGCGCGCGCCGCTCGCCACGCGGCAGGCGATGCCGGGGCTCGATCCGCGACGCGCCGACGTGATCTACGCGGGCGCCTGCATCCTGCTCGCGATCGTAGACCGCGCGCGGGCGAGCGGCTGCCTGGTGTCCGATCGTGGCATTCGGTGGGGGCTCGTCTACGAGGCGGCCGGGCTCCCGGCGTAGCGACGGGGCGCGCGCGCGTCAGCGACGGGGGCGGCACACGCGATGCACCCCTCCGTCGCGTCATGAGACGAACACTTCGGGTGATGGGGCTCCTCCTGGCGACGGCGACGGCGACGCCGGCGGTCGCGCTGGCGCAGATCGCAGGACCAGGCGGGACGACGCCGAGCGGGATGGTCGGCGGCGTCCCCGTCGGCGGGACGACCGGGACGACCGGGACCGTCGGCGGGGCGACCGGGACGATGGGAACGGGCACGATGACCGGCACCGGGGTCGGCGGCGTGCCGGCGAGCGGCATCCCCGGCACGTCTGGCGTCTCGACCGGCACGGGCTCGATGGGGACCATCCCGGGCTCGACCTCGACGACGGTGCTGCCCGGCGTGACCGGCCAGCTGCCGTCCAGCACCTCGACCTCGACGACCACCAACATCCCGTCGACGACCGGCACCATTCCGTCGACGACCGGCACCATTCCGTCGACGACCGGCACCACCGGTACGACGACCACGATCACCCCGACGCCGTTCGGCTCGACGGCGACCGGGACCACGACCGGCGGCGCGCTCCCCGGCACGGGGTTCGGCACCAGCCGCGGCGCCGGCGCTCAGCCCTTCCCGACGACGACGCAGCCGGGGGTGGGCATCAACAACTCGCTCACGCCGTCGACGGGGTTCAACAACGCGGTGCCGACGGGGAACCTCGGCACCGGCACCGTCACCACCAGCCCGAGCACGAGCGCCACGGGCTCGACGACGACCGACGACACCGGCGGGTTCGGCACGCTGCTGACGAACCCGCAGCAGTAGTCGTCGGTCGCGCAGCCGCGCGCTGCGAGGCTCAGCCGACGCCGAGGAGCTCGACGTCGAAGTGCAGCGTCGCGTTCGGCGGGATCACACCGCCGGCGCCGCGCGCGCCGTACCCGAGCGCCGGCGGGATGACGAGCTTGCGCCGCCCGCCGACCTTCATCGACATCACGCCCTCGTCCCAGCCCTTGATGACCTGCCCGACGCCGATCTGGAACACGAACGGGTCGTTGCGGTCGCGCGAGCTGTCGAACTTGCGCCCGTCGGGGAGCGTGCCGGTGTAGTGCACGGTGACCTTCTGTCCGCGCGTCGGCGACGCGCCCGTCCCCTCTTTCACGTCCTCGTACTGGAGCCCACTCGCAGTCGTGACCATCGGTCCCTCCGTTGTCGGTCGAGCAGCCTATCAAGGAAGAGGCGCGCCCGCGCGCGCGTAGAATGCATGAATGCGGCGACGTCGGTTCATGGCGACGATCGCGGTCGGCGCGGCGACGCTCCCGAGCTGGGTGCGGCGCGCGTTCGCCGACGCGAGCCTCACGCGCGACGGGGTCTCGACGACGATGACGGCGACGGAGGCGCTCGAGCGCGCGCGCGAGCGGCGGCGGCCCTTCGTAGCGATCGTGGTGCCCGACGACGACGCGGGCAAGCGCGCGCGGGGCGAGCTCGTGGGGGAGTTCCTGATGAACGCCAGCGACGAGCATCTCGCGCCGCTGGCGAGCTGCGAGCTGGCCGCGGTCTCCGTCGAGGAGCTGCGGCGATCGGGCGCGCTGCCGGCAGGGCGGCGGCTGCCGCTCGCGCTGCGCATCGAGCCGAGCGGCGGGCAGATCGTCGCCGTCGAGGCGGAGGCGGCGCCGGAGCGGGTGCCGCCCAAGCGGGCGATGGGCGACGAGCGCGGCGCCGAGCAGGCCATCGACGCGCGCGTGGCCTTCGTCGCGGCGCAGCTGGCCACGCTGACCGGCGCGGGCGACGCAGCGCTGGTGCGGCGGCGGGCGCTGGCGGCGGCGGCGCTGCTGGGCGCCGACGAGCGCGCGCGGCTCGACGGCGCGGGGGACGCGCGCGCGATCGAGGCGCTGCCGCTCGGGCTCGTCGAGCGTGGGGCGCCGCTGCTCCAGGCGCGGGCCCTCGAGGCGGCGCCGCCGGTCCGGGCGGCGATCGCGCGCGCGCTCGGCCGCAGCGTCGCGGCGCGGGTGCGCGGCGGGCGCGTCCCGGGGAGCCACTGGGCGCGCGCGTCGGGCTGCGGGCTCGACGAGGTCGAGGGGATGCCCGAGCCGCCCGGCGAGGTGATCGCGATGGACTGCGGCATGGGCCACGTGCCGCCGCGCGCCCAGCGCTTCCTCTACTTCTACGCGCAGACGCCGTCGCAGCGCTGGCGCGCGCGCACCAAATGAAGCGCCGCACGGTCCTCGCCGCGGTGGTGCTGACGCCCGCCTGGCTGCGGCGCGCGTTCGCCGACGCCAGCCTGCCGTCGTCGACGGCGGGCGCGAAGAGCGGCGACGAGGTCGAGCTCGGGCCGATCACCATCGAGACGCGCGGCAGCGGCGACCGTCGCGCCCCGGCGGACGTCGGGCGGGCCCTCCGGCGCGCGCAGACGCGCGGCCGGCCGGTGGCGGTCATCGTCGTCCGCGCCGACGAGCGCGCGCGCGAGCAGCGCGCCCAGCTCGTCGGCGACTACCTCCGCCGCGGGAGCGCCGAACAGCTCGCCCCGCTCGGCGGCGCCGACGTGATCTGCGCGACGCTCTCGTCGCTGCGACGCGCAGGGGTGAGGCTCCCGGCGACGCTCGACGACGAGGCCCTGTTCGTGCGCGTCGCGCCCGATGGCATCGCCGCCGCTGCGCACGCCCGCGCCACCGACGCCGACCTCGCGCGCGTCGCCGCCGCCGCGCGCGCACTGTTCCCGCTTGACGGGAAATCGCGCGAGGAGGTGCAGGCCCTCGGCCGCGTCGCCCGCCGCCTCCGCGAGGGGCCGCTCCCCGGCGCGAACTGGGGCTACACCGAAGGGTGCGGCTACCACACGCCCGCCGACGCCGCCGCCACCGACGACGCCCAGGGCATCGGCTGCGGCATGGGCTCGATGGGCGGCCCCGCGCGCCGATTCCTCGCCTTCTACGTCGACGGCAAGCCCTGATCGGGGTACAGATGGCGGGTGAGCAACGCGTCTCTCGACGAAGCCCACCTCCTCGCGCTCCTCGACGCCGCCTTCGCCTTCGGCTGCACGCGCGCCCTCGGCGAGCTCGTCGACGTCGACCAGATCCTGCGCGCCGTCGACGCCGTCGCCGAGCCGACGCGGGCCGCGCGGCTCCTCCAGCGCTTCGTCGCGCCCGCGCGCGCGCGCCTCATCGATCGCGCGCAGAAGAGCGAGCTCCTCCTCGGCGCCTGGATCCCCGAGCCGATGCAGAAGCTGATCGCCGACTTCCTCGGGCGGCCGGCGCCGATCCCGCCGCGCATCATCGACGAGGTCGTGAAGTCCGAGCGCGTCCGCGAGGCGGTCAAGCAGATGCTCGAGGAGTCGCTGAAGAACGTCATCGACCGCGCCTTCAACGCCGCCCCCGGCGGGCGCGGGCTGCGCGGTCTGGCGGGCCTCGCCGGCAACGCCACGCGCGGGATCTTCGGCGGCATCGGCGAGCAGGTGCAGAAGGCCATCGAGGATCGGCTGCGCGACACGATGGACGTCGGCGTGCAGATCGTCCAGAAGCGCCTCGCGCAGCGCATGGCCGCCGAGGAGACCGCGCGCATGATCGGCGTGCGGCGCCGCCAGATCTTCGTCGAGGCGCTCAAGATGAAGGAGGCCGACGTCGGCAAGACGCTCGGCGAGGTGCAGTGGCCGATGATCGACGGGCTGGGGCCGCCGCTCTTCTCGCACAACGTCGCGCGCGCCGAGGTGTGCGAGGCGGTGAAGGCCGAGATCGCCGCCGTGCTGGCCGAGCTCTCGTCGCAGACGATCGGCGAGCTCCTCGATGACCTGGGGATGCGCGAGCTGGCCCGCGACACGCTGCGGACGCGCGGGCTGCCGCTCATCCGCGCCTTCCTCAGCTCGTCCGAGTGGACGGGCTGGCTCCGGACCGCGACGGGCGGCTGAGCCGCGCGCCGAGATCGACCGCCGCCGCGCTCCCCGGCAGGAGCGGCGCCCACAGATCGCCGCGCGCCGCCACCCGGGCCGGCATGCTGTCTAGCGTAAAATCAGCGATCGTCGCGCCCGCCGCCAGCTCCTCCCAGTCGAGCGGCGCCGACACCGTCGCCCGCGGCGTCGGCCGCACCGAGTAGACCGACGCCAGCGTGCGCCCCCACTGGTTCTGGTTGAAGTCGACCAGCACCCGCCCCGCCGGCCGATCGGCCACCCGATAGACCGTCGTCACGAGGCGCGGCTGCCGCCGCTCGAGCTCGAGCCCGATCGCGCGCGCCAGCTCCCACACCTCGCGCTGCGTCGGGCTGCGCACGATCGGGACGTAGACGTGGAGCCCCTTCGACCCCGACGTCTTCACCCACGACGGCAGCCCCAGCTCGTCGAGCAGCGCGCGCAGCGCGAACGCCGCCTCGCGCACGCGCGCGAACGGCGCCGTCCCCGGATCGAGATCGACGTGCAGATAGTCGGGCCGATCGACGTCGTCGCGGCGCGCGTACCACGGGTTGAGGTCGATGCAGCCGAGGTTCACCACCCACAACAGCGACGGGAGATCCTGCACGATAGGGAAATCGATCACGCCCTTCGAGCCGTGATCGATGGCCACCGTCTCGATCCACTCGGGTCGCGGCGTCGGCGCCCGCTTCATGAAGAAGAACGCCCCCGCCGCGCCGTGCGGGTAGCGCTTCATGACCATCGCGCGATCCGTGAGGTGGGGCACCAACGCCGGCGCGACCGCTGCGTAGTAGGCGAGCAGATCGCCCTTCGTCCGTCGAGGACGCGTCCAAAACGGCTTCTTCAGATTGGTCAGGTGCACGTGCCGCCCGTCGACTTCGGCGACCACCTCGTCGGCGTCCCCTGGCCACAGCCGCATGCCCGCTGAATATAGGGCGCCCGAAACCGCGTCGTGTACGATGCCACCCTTTCGAGGAGGTTCTATGCGTCGGACCCTTGCTTTCGTCCTCTGCTCCGCCACGGCCGCCACCGGCTTCGTGGTCGCGCAGGCCGCGCCGCCCGCGAAGAAGCCGGCGGCGGCCGCGCCCGTCGCTGGGCCGCAGTCGCTCGGCATCGACGAGACCGCGATCGACAAGAGCGTGAACCCCTGCGACGACTTCTACCAGTACGCCTGCGGCGGCTGGCTGAAGCGCACCGAGATCCCCGCCGATCGCTCGAACTGGATGCGCTCGTTCAGCGAGATCGACGAGCGCAACGAGACCGAGCTGCGCAAGATCCTCGACGGGCTCGTCGAGGCCCAGAAGGGCGGCAAGTCGCTCGGCGAGGATCCGTACGGCGACAAGCTCGTCGCCGTCTACGGCGCGTGCATGGACGAGGCGAAGGTCGAGTCCGGCGGCGCGGCGGCGCTGAAGGAGCTGTTCGCGCCCATCGACGGGATGCAGTCGCTCGACGCGCTCGGCAAGGTGGTCGCGCAGCTCCACGCCGAGGGGAGCGCGCCGCTCTTCCGCTTCGGCTCGCAGCAGGACCTCAAGGACGCGACGCAGGTGATCGGCGGCCTCATGCAGGGCGGCCTCGGGCTGCCGGACCGCGACTACTACCTGAAGGACGACGCGAAGTTCAAAGAGTACCGGACGCGCTACGTCGAGCACGTCGCCAAGATGTTCACGCTCGCCGGGGTCGCGGCGGCCGACGCGCAGAAGGCGGCCTCGACGGTGATGGCGCTCGAGACCGAGCTCGCCAAGGTGTCGCTCCCGCGCGTCGAGCTGCGCGATCCGAAGAAGCTCTACCACCGCCTCGAGCTCGCCGGCGTCGAGAAGACCGCGCCGAAGTTCAACTGGAAGGCCTACCTGACGGCGCTCGGCTTCCCGTCGATCACGCAGATCAACGTCTTCCACCCGCCGTTCGTCGCCGGCGTCGATCAGCTGATCACGAAGACGCCGATCGCCGACCTGCGCACGTACCTCAAGTGGCACCGCCTCCACACGGCGGCGGCGGCGAGCGCGCTGCCCAAGGCGTTCGTCGACGAGAACTTTGCCTTTTTCGGCAAGACGCTGCAGGGGACGGCGCAGATTCTCCCGCGCTGGAAGCGCTGCGTGCAGCTCACCGATCACCTGATGGGCGAGGCGCTGGCGCGGCCGTTCGTGCGGCTGAAGTTCGGCGCCGACGCCAAGGCCGACACGCAGGCGATGGTGAAGAACATCGAGGCGGCGATGGAGAAGAACCTCGCCGGGCTCGCCTGGTTCGACGACGCCACGCGCAAGCAGGCCTACGAGAAGCTGCACTCGATCGTGAACAAGATCGGCTACCCCGACGCGTGGCGGAAGTACGACGCGCTCGAGGTGAAGCCGGGGATGTCATTTTTGTCTAGCGTCTCGGCGGCCTCGCGCTTCGAGACCAACCGCGACCTCGCCAAGATCGGAAAGCCCCTCGATCGCGGCGAGTGGCAGATGTCGCCGCCGACGGTGAACGCCTACTACGAGCCGTCGCTCAACGAGATGGTCTTCCCGGCGGGCATCCTCCAGACGCCGTTCTACGCGAAGAGCGCGCACCCGTCGGTGAACTACGGCGCCATCGGGATGGTGATCGGGCACGAGCTGACGCACGGCTTCGACGACGAGGGGCGCCAGTTCGACGCCAAGGGCAACCTGCGCGACTGGTGGTCGCCGTCGGTGAACGGCGAGTTCGAGAAGCGCACGACCTGCGTGAAGGAGCAGTACGACGCCTACACGGTGCTCGACAACGTGCACCTGAACGGCAAGCTCACCCTCGGCGAGAACATCGCCGACCTCGGCGGCATCAAGCTGGCGTACGCGGCCTACGTCGCGTCGCGCGGCGGCAAGCCGGCGACGAAGGTGGGCAACTTCACCGACGACCAGCTCTTCTTCCTCGGGACGGCGCAGTCGTGGTGCGGCAAGCGCCGCGAGGCGCTGGTGCGCATGCGCGTCGTCGCCGACCCGCACAGCCCGCCCGAGTACCGCATCAACGGGCCGATGTCGAACCTGCCCGAGTTCGGGAAGGCCTTCAGCTGCAAGCCCACCGACAAGATGGTGCGGAAGCAGCAGTGCGTCGTCTGGTAACCGTCTGGTAACGGGCGCACATTTCGAAGTACGATAGGGGGCGGTGCGCCGTCACGCCCTCCTCATCGCGCTCTCCCTCCTCCTCGCTGCCGGCGGCGCGAAGGTCCACGCCGCCGAGCCCGTCCCCGTCGAGGCGAAGAAGCACGTCGACATCGGGGTCGCCCACTACGAAGCCGGTCGATACGAAGAGGCGATCAAAGAGTTCGAGCTCGCCTATCGCCTCTCGCACCGGCCGGGGATCCTCTTCAACATCGCGCGCGCCGAGGCCAAGCTCGGCCACGAGGAGAACGCCATCGCGTTCCTCCGCAAGTACCTCGAGGAGCGGCCCAACGCCGACGACGCGCCGGCGGTGCTGGCCGAGATCGAGGCGCGCGAGAAGGCGCTCGCGGCAGCGCGCGACAAGGCGGAGTCCGATCGGAAGAAGGCGGCCGCCGAGGCGGAGGCGGCCGAGGCGCGCAAGCGGGCCGAGCGCGTGACGGCGGAGGCGGCCGAGGCGCAGCGGCTGGCCGAGGAGCGCCAGAAGGCGACGGCGCGCATCGAGGCGCAGCAGCGACGGCGGACGGAGAATGTCCTCGCGATGAAGCGGGCGGGGATCTCGCTCGTCGTCATCGGGCCGGTGATCGCGGCGGTCGGGATCGGCCTGGGGGTCGCGGCGAAGAGCGCGGCCGACGAGGTCTCGGCGGCGCTGCCGGGGACCGAGTGGAGCAACCGCTACGCGGGCCTCGAGTCGCGCGGCAAGGCGTTCAACGTCTCGGGCATCGCGCTCGACGTCGTCGGCGTCGCCGCGCTGGCCGCGGGGGCGGGCCTCCTCGGGTACGCCTTCATGCGCAAGGAGCCGGCGAGCGATCGTGCGTGGCTGATCGTGCCGACGGGCAACGGCGTCGCGGCCGGGGGGACGTTCTGATGCGGTACGCGCTGTTGGCGACGGCGCTGGTGGCGTCGTCGAGCTGCTACAACCCGAGCATCCAGCCGCTGCAGTTCACCTGCACGTCGGGAAACGGCTGTCCGCAGGGGTTCGTCTGCTCGTGCGGGACGTGTGTCTCGCCGGGCAGCTCGGCGTGCGACATGGGCGGGGGCACCGACGGGATGATGCCGATGGGGAGCGGCGGCTGCTCGAACGGCATGCGCGTCGGCGGTGATCCTGGGCTCGCCGGCGTCGCGGTCTGTCCCGCCGCGTGGACGGTGCCGGGGCTGACCACGACCACCGCGCGCCTGACGCCATGCAACCGCCGGCCGTCGGGAAACGGGACGGTCGGGACGACGCGCTGCTCGGCCGAGGACAACTGCGCGCCGGGGTGGCACGTCTGCGCCGACGAGGCGGAGCTCTCGTCGAAGGGCTTCACCAAGGCGAACTGCGATCGGCTCGCGCAGCAGTCGCAGCTGTTCGTCACGCGGCAGGCGGGCGGCCCGCCGATCGCGCAGATGGGGCCGCCCGAGTGCAACGGGGGGATGGCGCGCGCCATCTTCGGCTGCGGCAGCTTCGGCAATACGCCGAACACGTGCGCCATCTTCAACAAGGTCCTCGTCGACAGGCCGAACGACGGCGCCGACGACTGCAGCACCGCCTCGGGCGGCGCGTTCGTCTGCGGTGGCGTCACCGATCTCCTCCCCGAGATCACCGTCGTGACCAAGCCGATGATCGGCGGCGGCGGCGTGCTCTGCTGCGCGGACTGAGCTGAGCGGTGTCGCAGGTCCCGACGCGCGTCGAGAGGCGGCCGCCCGCGCGATCGCGGCGGATGCAGCTCCCGCCGCCGGCCGACCTCGCCCCCGGCACCATCGTCGCCGAGCGCTACCGCATCGTGCGCCGCCTCGGCCAGGGCGGGATGGGCGTGGTCTTCGTCGCCCAGCACCTCACGCTCGAGCGCGAGGTGGCGCTGAAGGTGCTGGCGCGAGATCTTGCTAGACACGAAACATTGGTGGCGCGCTTCGAGCGCGAGGCGCGCGCGGCGTCGAAGATCGGGCACCACAACATCGTCAACGTCCTCGACTTCGGCCGCACCGACGAGGGCGCGCCCTTCATCGTGATGGAGCTCCTGGCCGGGCTGGACCTCGGGCGCACCCTCCGCCGCGACGGGGCCTTCTCGCTGGCGCGCGCCGCGCACGTCACGCGGCAGCTCTGCGCGGCGATGGGCGCCGCGCACGAAAAGGGCGTGGTGCACCGCGACCTCAAGCCGGAGAACGTCTTCCTCTGCGACGGGGACGTGGTCAAGGTGCTCGACTTCGGGCTCGCCCGCTTCGCCGACGCGCAGCCGCTCACGCAGGCGGGGATGGTCTTCGGCACGCCCGAGTACATGGCGCCCGAGCAGGCGCGCGGCGAGCGCGCCGACCACCGCGCCGACATCTACGCCGTCGGCTGCATCCTCTACGAGATGCTGACGGGGTCGGTGCCGTACGTGGGGGCCGACGCGGCGACGGTGCTCGCCGGGCACCTCGGCGAGCCGCTGGAGCCGGCGTCGCGGCGGGCGCCGCACCTCGGGATCCCGCGCGCGCTCGAGGGGGTCATCGAGTGCGCGCTGCATAAGGAGCCCGCGCAGCGGTTCCCGTCGATGGGCGCGCTCGCCGCCGCCATCGAGCGCGCGGCGAGGGCCGAGGCGTCGCGCGCGGCGGCGGCGCCCTCGACGCGCGAGGCGCCGATCCCGCCCGTGCCGAGGAGCCGCGCCGGGCTGGCGATCCTCGCGGCCGTCGTCGTCGCCGGGGCGGCGGTGCTCGCCGTCTCATCGCTGAGCGGGCGCGCTATCGTACCCGCTCCGGCACCCCCCACGCCCGCACCCGCCGCATCCGTATCCGTCCCCGCTCCCGCTCCCGCTCCCGCTCCCGCTCCCGACGAGCCGCGCCAGCCGCGCGAGGTGACGATCGACTCCGACCCACCCAACGCCGACGTCTTCCGCGGCGCCGAGCGCCTCGGCGCCACCCCGCTCCGCTGGCTCCCCGACGACAACACCGCCGAGGCGGAGCTCACCGTGTCGAAGCGCGGCTTCACCCCGCACCACCTGCGCGTCGCGACGACGGGGTCGCGCGCCTACTCGGTCACGCTGCGCGCGATCGATCGTCACACCGCGCACACGCCTCCCCCGCCGCCGCCCGCCTCCCCGACGGCGACGTCGTCGAAGCGGAGCGGCCCGCGCGAGCTGAAGGACGTCTTCGCGGAGTGACGTCGCGGACGTCCGAAGATTTCCGCTAGACAGCGACGGCGTGCCCGAGCTTCTCCTCGAGCAGCTTGCGCAGCGTCGACCGCAGCTCCTCGCTGTCGGTGCGCCACTCGACCTTCCCCGCGCCGTCCTCGCGCGGCGAGAAGTGCCACGCCCGTCGGAACGCCGCCATCCAGATCTGCCCGGCGGCGTGGTGGCTGTTGACGATCAGCTTCTGCCCGTCGCTGAAGCTGCACGTCAAGACGCCCTGGGAGAGCTCGACCTCGAGCTCGTCGGGATCGAGCTCCCCGAGCGCCCGCTCGAGGGCGCGCAGCTCGGTGTCGGCGATCATGTCGAAGTGGTCCTGCATGGCCATGGCGGGAAGGACCGTAGTGTCCGCGCCCCCACGCGTCAACGCTCGACGGAAACTCCCCGATCGGCTACCGTGAGGGACTGCCGTGCGCCGCGCTGCCGCCGTCGCCCTCTGTGCCGTCGCCGTCGCCCTCTCCGCGCTCGCCATCGCCGAACGCGGTGGCGACAGGACCAAGCTCCGCCTCGAGCGCATCGACGACTCGGAGCTGGGCGACGGGATCCTCAAGGTCTACGCCTCCGTCGTCGAGCTGGAGGGCACGGTCGTCGACGACAAGGGCCCCGGCGCCTTCACCCTCTACATGGGGTCGAAGACGCTCGGCCGGCCCGAGAAGGTCGCCAAGTTCCAGGGCGGCGCCGAGCCGCTCGATCTCGTGCTCGTCGTCGAGACCTCGGCGCTCTACGGGCCGCAGAAGGCGACCACGCCGCCGCCCGCGCCCGCCCCCGTCGCCCCCGCGCCCGGCAAGGGCGGCAAGGGCGGAAAGGGCGCCAAGCCCGCCGCGCCCGCCGCGCCGAAGGCCGCGCCCGCCGCACCCAAGGCCGGTCCCGCCGCGCCCGTCGTCGGCAAGGGCAAAAAGAAGCGCGCGCTCCCGACGGCGCCGGCGGGGGAGAAGCGTCCGACCTCGTCGGAGGAGCCGATCGAGAAGGTCAAGGACGCACTCCGCACCCTCCTCGAGGAGATGCACCCCAAGTGGCGCGTGCTCGTCATCGAGTACGGCGGCGACGTCATCCCGCACCCGCCCTGGCGAAACGCCGCCTCGGCCGCGGCCACCGTCGACGAGCTCTCCACCGACGAGGAGTCGGGCGACCTGCGCCTCGTCGACGCGGTGAACGCCGGGCTCACCCAGCTCAACCCGAAGCGCGCCGCCGACGCCGAGCCGGAGGCGCCGCACCGCAAGCTCATCGTCGTCGTCTCCGACGGCCTCAACCTCTCGATGGATCGCCGCGTCTTCAAGAAGCTCGGCGACAACGCGCGCGCGGCGCACGTCCCCATCCACTCGATCGCCTTCTCACCGACGGACGATCGCGGCCCGCTGCTCAACCTGGGCGAGATCTCGAAGCGCTCGAACGGCACCTTCCGCTGGGCGAAGACCGGCGAGGATCTGCGCACGCAGATCGAGACGCTCGTCGAGGAGCTCAACAAGCAGTACGTCCTCACCTTCAAGGTGAAGGACCTCGACTCCATCGCCAACAAGAGCTTCCACCTGCGCTGCGAGGATCTCGACTCGAACGACTACCTGACGGGCGCGTTCGTCGCGCCGCCCAAGCCGCGCTACTGGCTATGGGCGCTCATCGGCGTCGGCGGGCTCGGGCTGCTCATCGGCCTCATCCTCCTCATCGTGAAGCTGGTGCGCTCGCGCGAGCGCGAGCCGGTGGCGACGGCCTCGGGCGCCGTCGGCAAGAAGGGCAAGGGCAAGGCCGCGCCGCCCCCGTCGCAGCAGCCGGCGGCCGCGCCGCCCCAGCAGTACGCCGCCGCTGGGGGCGCCCCCGCCGCGGCCGCCCGCCGCGCCACGCTGATCGTGATTGACGGAAAATTGGCCGGGCAGCAGCACGCCCTCACCCCCGGCGCCGCCTTCTACGTCGGCAAGGCCATGGGGCACCTCATCATCGCCGACGACCCGACGGTGTCGTCGCAGCACGCGATGATCTCCACCGACGCCGCCGGCGGCTGGGTCCTCACCGACCTCGGCTCCACCAACGGCACCTACGTGAACAACCAGCGCCTCACGCAACCGACCTACGTGCGCGACGGCGACCTCGTGCGCTTCGGCAACACGCAGGTCAAATTCAGGATGGATTGAGCAGCATGACCAGCGCAGCGGCGCGACACCGCGCGACCAAGGCGGAACGTTCAAGCACGGCGCGAGCGCGCGGTGTCGCGCGACGCGGAGCGAGAATCTAATGGGCGCAGGTTCGTCGATCATCGTCTGCGGCCAGCGGTTCGACGTCGGGCAGAAGGTCGTCACCTTCCAGGACGACCAGCAGTTCAACGCCTACCTCGAGCACCGCACCGACAAGCCGTCCGAGATCTACCCCTTCGCTCCGGCGAAGGGCCTCGGGCAGATGGCCGCGCGCTTCCGCGGGCGCCGCCTCATCGGCGCCGATCGATCGCTCAGCCGCCTGCAGCAGGTGGTGCGGCAGTTCGTCGTCCACCACGACGGCTGCCAGGACTCGAAGATGTGCTTCCACGTGCTCCACAACGAGCGCGGGCTCTCGGTCCATTTTCTGATAGACAACGACGGCACCATCTACCAGACGCTCGATCTCGTCGACTGCGCCTTCCAGGCCGCCGGCGTGAACGAGATCTCCATCGGCGTCGAGCTCGCCAACCGCGGCGACGCCGTGCGTTTCCCGAACGAGTACCACGGCAAGCGCGACAAGCAGACCGTCACCATCCACAACCACCAGTTCCTCGCCTACGCCTACACGAAGGAGCAGAACGAGGCGATGATCAACCTGGGGAAGTCGCTCGCGCGCATCTTCCCCAACCTCCCGCAGGCGCACCCGCTCGCGCCGTCGGGAGACCCGATGTGGGCGAACCTCGGCGACCCGCGCGAGTTCGCCGGGTACCTCGGCCACTACCACGTGACCGACCAGAAGTGGGACCCGGGGCCCTACGACTTCAAATTTCTGATTTCGAAAATTCGGGGGCGCACCGTCTTCCCCGCGGTGCTGACGGGCGACAAGCCCGACGTCCCCGAGGATCCCGACAAGGCCGAGGACGCCGCCGGTGCCTGGTACGAGAACAACGAGACCGAGGGCGAAGGCGGCTACTTCCCCGTCGGGCCGTTCGGGCAGTCGCGCCTCTGGCACGGCGGCATCCACGTGCGCCTCGACGTGGGCACGCCGATCTACGCGCCCTTCCCCGGCAAGCTCGTCGCCGCGCGCATGACCGAGCCGTGCGACATCGGCTCGCGCAACTTCGTGCTGCTCAAGCACGAGATGGCCGTCGGAAAATCGTCTATCAAATTTTGGTCGCTCTTCTTCCACCTCGACGAGGAGACGGGCGGACCGAAGGCGCCGGCCTGGCTCGAGCGCGCCAAGGGGCAGCTGTCCGAGGATCCCGTCGGCCTCAACATCGACGTGCAGGCGGGCGAGATCATCGGCCACGCCGGCGAGGCGGGGCCGCCCGGCCGCTTCGAGGGCCAGGTGCACATCGAGATCTTCTCCGCCGAGGAGATCGGCGACAAGGTCGACCCCGGCTTCTGGAAGCTCATCGAGGGCACGGGGATGGGCCGCTTCTGCAACGCGCCCGAGATCGTCGACCGCATCGATCGCCCCGGCCCCGGCGGCAAGAAGGACGGCGCGCTGTCGCGCGCCGAGCTCACGCAGTTCTTCCGCGGCAACCCGGGCCGCGAGGAGCTGCGCAAGATGGCGACGCACCACGTGAGCGAGTGGGCCGATCAGAACGACTGGCTCGCGGCGCTGCAGAAGACGAAGGACTTCGCCGAGCTCGCCAAGCCCATGCGGCAGAAGCTGTTCCAGCAGCAGATCCAGCCGACGCTGTGGTGGACCGACGAGGTCGAGGCGGCGGCCGATCTGCCGTCGGACAAGCTGGTGTGGACCTACCACCCGATCACCTTCATCATCTGGCTGAACGACAAGATGCGGAACACGCGCGTCTCGGGGACGGGCATCAGCGGCGAGGGCGACTGGAAGGGCAAGGCCGCGCCGTCGACGATCAAGGACGACCTCGACGCCGTCGAGGGCTTCACCGACGACGAGGACGTGCTGTTCGGCGCCGCCGGCAAGAAGCTCGAGCTCGAGGACCTCGCGCGCGGCTACCCGGACGATCCGAAAGAGCGACGATGAGAGGGGTGCTCGCGGCGCTGGTGCTGTTGACTGGCGTCGCGCGCGCGGCCGATCTGAAGAAGCCGATCGCGTTTTCGCGCGTCGGGAGCGGGCCAGCGATCGTCTTCCTCCACGGCCTCGGCGGCGACGGGTCGGTGTGGAACGAGGTGGCGGCGCGGCTGCGCGATCGCTGGACGGTGGTCACCGTCGACCTGCCGGGGCACGGCGCCTCGGGCGCACCCAGCGACGGGCGCATCGACTTCGAGCGCATCGCCGGGCAGATCGCAGATGTTGTCAAGCAGGAAAAGCTCGCGCCGGCGGTGCTCGTCGGCCACTCGATGGGCGCGGGGATCGCGGCGCGCGTGGCGCTGGTCGATCCCGCGTCGACGCGCGCGCTGGTGCTCGTCGACGGCTTCCTCGCCCGGCTCCCCTTCCCGGCGGCGGCGCGCGCCGATCTGCGACGGGAGCTGCTGGGGAGCCGCGACCAGGCGCTGAAGACGTTCTACGGCCGCATCGCCGCCACCCCGGCGCAGGCCGATCGCGTGGCGCGCGCGGCGGCGAAGGTCGCGCCCGATCTCTTCGTCGGGTATCTCGACTGGGCCGCCGAGCACGAACTCGGGGAGCGCGCGGCGGGCCTGGTGATGCCGGTGGCGCTGTTCGCGGGGACGATGTTCCTCGAGTCACCGACGGACGACGCGCACACCAAGGAGGCGCTGCGCCGGATCGGGTACGCGTCGGTGACGACGCTCACCGTCGAGCGCTTCGGTGCCTCCAAGCATTGGCTCTGGTGGGATGAGCCCGACCACTTCCACGCGGCGCTCGACGGGTTCCTCGCGAAGCTCCCGCCGCTTCCACCGCCGCCGCCGGAAGCCACGGCGCCCGCGCCCAAGCCGCGGAAGCGGCGCCGCTAGACACAAAATCGCGACGCGCGCGATCGGCTCCTACTCGGACCAGCTGGCGACGGCGCGCGGCTGCAGCACCTCGGGCCCGACGACGACCTTGTTCTTGCCCGCCCAGTGCGGCTTGTCGTGCGCCAGCGCGCGCGGCAGCGGCCACACCAGCGCCTCCGACGGGTGCGCCACCTCGGGGACCACGACGAGCCGCGTCTCGCCCGAGCGCCGCTCGAGCCACGCCAGCGCCGCGCCGTCCTGCCGCCACGTCGGCGCGCCGAGGATCTGTACGCTGCCAGCCGCCGGGTGGACGCGCCGTCCGTCGACGAAGACGGCGCCGCCGTCGACCTCGACGAGGTGACGGCCGCAGGGCGAGCGCTGCGGCGCAAACTGGAGGATCCCGGTGCGTCGGTCCGCGGCGCGGCGCCCGCGTTTCTCGGGCGCCGGATCCGGTGGGGGCGTGCCGTTGCCATCGCGGAGCCGGGCCGACGCCTTCGATGGAGCGACCAGCCCAATCGCGAGCGCCAGCGACAGGAAGCGCATGCTCACCCTCCTTCCCCATTGCGAAGACGGTGCCTCCGCGGGTGAGGATCACTGTCGCCGTCTCACGCGAGACGCGCAAAAAAATGGATCGCTCCGTGGTAGACTACCGTCGCTGTGAAGATCCTCGGGTATCAGCCGTCGCGCCGCCGCGTCCTGCGCAACCTGCTGCTCGCCACCATGGGTGCCCCGCTCGTCAAGCTGGGCAAGGTGCTCCCCGAGGCGCGCCGCCGCCGTCGCCGCGCGCCCGACGACGTGCCGCCGATCCCCTGGATCGGCCACTGCTGAATGACGTTGACGCTGCGACCGGGAGTGCCCCGGTCCCCCGCCGATCTCGTGTTGGACGGTCGGGTCTCGTCGTGGCTGCTCCCGTCGGGAGGCATGCTCAACATCTTCCACGACGACACGATGGTGGAGGCGACCGCGGCGCGCTTCATCACGACCGAGGTCGACGCGGCGATGAAGCGCGCCGCCCCGACGGCGCCAAAGTATGTCTACATCCACGACTTCTCGCGCACGAGGGGATACACGACCGACGGTCGCCGCGTGCTGACCGACTGGGGAATCCAATCGCGGTCGATCGTCCGGCAGGTGATGGTGCTCTATCCTCGAGGGAACAAGCTGTTCCAGATGGGCGTCGAGGTGGCGGTCGCCTTGCTGCGCGTGGGCGGCGTCAACATGCACTCGGCGCAGACGCTCACCGAGGCGTTCGCGCGCGTCGGCCTGTCGAGCAGCGCCGTCGAAGGCGCGCAGCGCGCCTAGGCAACGGTCAGCGCTGCCAGATCGGGCCTTCGCCGCCCTTGCCGGCGTCCTCGGTGGCGTTGATGCGCCCCTGGCCGCCCTCGTTGGTGCTCTTGTCGCCGGGGGGCGGCGGCTTGTCGGCGTCCTTTTCCTTCTTCTTGACGGTGCCGCTGGTCTTGGGCGCCTTCGGTTTTTTGTCTTTCGCAAATCCCGCTGCCGGAACCAGCGTCAGCGCGAGCGCCCTCACGACTGGGCCTCGACGGGCGCGGCCCGCAGCCCGGCCGCCGCCAGCAGCGCCTGGTCGGCCTCGACGTCGGGGTTCCCCGTCGTGAGCAGCTTCTCGCCGTAGAAGATCGAGTTCGCCCCGGCGAAGAAGCAGAGCAGCTGCGCCTCGGGCGAGAGCGACATGCGCCCCGCCGAGAGCCGCACGCGCGAGCGCGGCATGAGGATGCGCGCGGTCGCGATCATGCGCACGAGCTCCAGCGGCTCGACGGGCGGCAGCCCCGCGAGCGGCGTCCCCTCGACGGCGACGAGCGTGTTGATGGGCACGCTCTCCGGCTGCGGATCGAGCGTCGCCAGCGTGCGCAGCATCTCGCAGCGGTCGTCGATCGACTCGCCCATCCCGATGATCCCGCCCGAACAGACGGTGATCCCGGCGCGGCGCACGCGCTCGAGCGTGGCGAGGCGATCGTCGTAGGTGCGCGTCGAGATGATCGACTTGTAGTGCTGCCGCGACGTATCGAGGTTGTGGTTGTAGGCCTTGAGCCCCGCCTCTTTCAGACGCTGCGCCTGATCGTCGTTGAGCATCCCGAGGGTGACGCAGGCCTCCATCCCCATCCCGCTCACGCCGCGCACCATCTCGAGGACGTTGTCGAACGCCGGCCCGTCCTTCACCTCGCGCCACGCCGCGCCCATGCAGAAGCGCGTCGCGCCCGCCGCCTTCGCCGTCGCCGCCGCGTCGAGCACCTCCTTCAACGCCATCGACCGCTCGGGCTCGACGGGCGTGTCGTAGTGCGCGCTCTGCGGGCAGTAGGCGCAGTCCTCCTGGCAGCCGCCGGTCTTCACGCTGAGCAGCGTGCAGAGCTGGACCTCGTTGGCCTGGTGGTGCTCGCGGTGCACCGTGTGGGCGCGGTAGAGCAGCTCGGGGATCGGGAGATCGTGGATCGCGCGGACGTCGGCGAGAGTGACCATGCGCGATTCTTTTACCACATCGATCGCGCTAGAACCGGACGCCGATGCCGCCGGGACCGACGGCGAGGCGCTCGGCCTTCACCTCGCGCTCGATGCGCTTGCCCGAGACCAGCAGGCCCACGCCGACACCGACGAGGATCGGCCCGGCGACCGACAGGCCGATCGCCGTCGGCGCCACACCCTCGGGGAGACGGTCGCGGAGCAGCGCCACCGATCCCATCACCAGGCCACCGACGCCCGCCGCCGAGCCGAGGACCGCGAGTCCGGTGCCCGCGCCCGCGAGCTGGCGCGCGTCGGCGAGCGCCTGCTGCTCGACGGGCGAGAGGAAGAGCGCCGGCGGCTCCCCGGCCCGGGCGCGGCCGGCCCCCGCCAGCAGCGCGACGATCATGACGACTGTCCCCCACGACGAACGCATCGCCGGCCCCTCTAGCGAGCGGCGTGCCGTCAGCCAACCCCGCGAAATCACGATCGCGACCGACAAAAGTCCACCACCTGCGGTCGGACCTTGCGACTATCCTCCACCGCCATGCGCATGCGCATCGTCGCCGACCGCAACATCCCAGGCGCCGCCGACGCCTTCGCCCGGTTCGGCGAGGTGGTCACGCTGTCGTCGTCGGCGATCACCCGCGAGGCGGTGCGCGACGCGGATCTCCTGCTGGTGCGCTCGACGGTGAAGGTGGGGCCGGCGCTGCTCGAGGGGAGCCGCGTGCGCTTCGTGGCGACGGCGACGATCGGGATCGACCACCTCGACGTGGTCTGGCTCGAGGCGCAGGGGATCGCCTGGGCCTCGGCGCCGGGATCCAACGCGCCGTCGGTGCTGCAGTGGATGGCCGCCGCGCTGCTGCGCGCCGCGCGCCACCTCGGGCGCGACGTCGGATCGCTGCGCGTGGGCGTCGTCGGCGTCGGCGCCGTCGGCGGGCGGGTGGCGCGCCTCCTCCGCGCGGTCTCACGTGAGACGGGCGGGCCGGCGCCGCTCCTGTGCGATCCGCCGCGCGCGCGGGCCGAGGGGGCCGCCGCCGAGCCCGAGGGCCTCGTCGAACTCGACGCGCTCCTCGCCGAGGCGGACCTGGTCACGCTGCACGTCCCGCTGACGCGCGGCGGGAGCGACCCGACGCTGGGGCTCTTCGACGGCGCGCGCCTCGGGGCGATGCGGCGCGGCGCGATCCTGGTGAACGCCGCGCGCGGCGAGGTGGTCGACGGCGCGGCGCTCCTCGCGGCGCTCGACCGCGGCCACCTCGCGGGCGCGCTCCTCGACTGCCTCCCCAGCGAGCCGACGCCCGATCCGGCGCTGGTGGCGCGCGCGCTCGTCGCCACGCCGCACATCGCCGGCCACTCGCTCGACGGCAAGTACGCCGGGACGCGCATGGTCTACGAGGCCGCCTGCGCCTTCCTCGGCGTCGCGCCCGACTGGACGCCGCCCCTGCCGCCGGCCCCGCCGCTCACCGTCGACACCACCGGCCTCTCGGCGGCGGCGGCGATCGTCGAGGCGGTGCGCGCCGGCTACACGCTCGACGACGACGACGCAGCGCTGCGGCGCATCGTCGCGCTCCCCGACGGCGAGCGCGGCACCGCCTTCCGCGCCTACCGCGAGGCCTACCCGCCGCGCCGCGAGCTGCGGGCGCGCTCGTTGACATTTTCTCCAACTTGTGATCCAGCCGCGCGGGCGATCGCGAGCCTGAACGCCGCCCTCTGGTAAGGTTGCCCGGCTATGGCGGGCCAGAGCCACCTCGTCCGGGCGTGCGCTGACATCGAGGAGGCGATCGAGCGCCACTGCACCTCGGGCCCCGGCCTGCACATGCAGCGCGAGCCGCTCCGCCGCGAGCTCTTACAGATGCTGGTCCTCCGCCAGCCCGAGCCCCCGACGCTGGGGAGCGTCCCGCTCATCCGGCTGCGCAAGATCAACACGCTGCACGCGCACCGCATCTGGCGGCTCTCCTGCGCGATCTACCTCTGGAAGCAGCACAAGGTCTCGAAGGCGAAGGCCGCCCGCCTGGCGACGGTGCCGGAGAGCGAGCTCGACTACATCGAGAGCCTGGCCGCGCGCACCAACCAGTCGCTCCTCGAGCTGAGCCAGCGCGTCGACGAGAAGGTGCTCGCCGAGGTCGACGGCTACCTCGAGCACCTCACGGTGTCGCTCGACCAGCGCGCCGTCGAGGACATCCTGCTGGCCGCCGCCGAGACCTACGCCGTCAAGGCCGGCGGCAAGGGGAAGAAGTACACCGAGGTCTACGGCCTCTGCTTCGGCACGCGGAAGGACATCCCGCCGAACGGCTCGCCGGAGTTCCGCCAGATCCTCAACGTCACGCGCGTCGTCACGCAGATCCGCGCGCGCGCCCGCGCCAGCGAGGTCACGCCGAACGACAAGAGCGCGCGCATCCACCGTCAGGTGGCCGAGCGCTTCTTCAAGCACCTCGAGCTCCTCGGCGACTACCACACGCACCCGTTCCACGACCTCGCGACGATGAAGGCGCGGCGCGGCTGGGAGTACAGCTCGTCGGATCAGGCGGCGATCCCGCCGTGGCTCGAGGACTGCCGCAGCGAGGGGGCCGACCCACGCTTCTCGGTGATCGTCGCCATCGCCAAGGGCGGCAAGCCGGGGCGGCACGCGGTGCGCCTCGCGCCGAACCGCGTGCAGTTCACCATCAGCGACTACTTCTTCATCATCGCCGCCTATCGCATCCGTCGCGACGGGCTCTACGACAAGAAGATCGTCCTCGACTGCCCGCAGGTGGCCGCCGACGCATGAGACTTCCTGTGTCAACCCCTGCGTCACGCGGCAGCGAGGAACCGCTTCGCACCACCGTGAAGGCTCGGGTCGTAGGCCGAGCGCGAAGACCAAGTGCGCCAC
>Ga0272446_1002087_pt1 | contig 27965 bp, 22 predicted proteins | sample YNPCB0061_FD_194587 | JGI IMG/M metagenome (GOLD analysis project Ga0272446, IMG submission 194587) | Hot spring microbial mat communities from Yellowstone National Park, WY, United States - YNP-CB-006-1 | ecosystem: Environmental > Aquatic > Thermal springs > Hot (42-90C) > Sediment | place...
GTTTCAGCGCCGGCGCGCCGGGCGCCCAGGGGTGGTGCGCGGCAACGCCTGTCATGCCCAGAGCATCCCCAGGGAGAAGGTCGCGGCCTCGAACGGCGGCTGGCGCACGGCGTCGTCCTGCTGCAGGGTCGCCAGCAGCAGCCAGTGGCCGTCGCTCTGCAGCCGGTAGGTCTCCAGGGTGCGGGCGTCCGGGTCCACGAGCCACAGGTGGGGGATGTCCAGGTCGGCGTAGATGGGCATCTTGATGGCCCGGTCTGTGCGGGCGGTGCCGGGGGACAGGATCTCGCAGACCCAATCCGGGGCCAGCTCGAACCAGGCGGTCTCGGGGAGGGACGGCAGGCGCTCGCGGCGCCAGCCGGCAAGGTCCGGGACCAGCACATGGCCGCGGAGATGGAGCTCGGGCTCGTCCAAGATCCACCAGCCGCCGGGGCCGCCGACGCCGCTGTCGAAGGGACCGCCTAGGTGTACGCCCAGGGCCGAATACGCCCGGGCATGGCGCGGAGCGGGGCGAGGGTGGCTATGGAGCACACCGTGCAGGATCTCGCCCACCAGGTTCTCCGGCAGGGCGAGGATGTCTTCATAACTGGCGACGCGGGGGGCGGGCTCGGCCATGGCAGGCTCCTGTTGACGCTGCATGCGGCTAGTGTAAGCCCCAGGCGTCAGACGGCGGATCGACCGTCGCGGCCCGCGCGTCGGGCTTCACTGGGATCTGGCATCTGGTAACGGGTATCTGGTAGTGAATTCGCGCGACGGCGCCGCTCCCGCCAGCGCCAAGCGATGGACGAGCCGGTCTCGAGTGTCCTGAAACAGCGATAGGGCCTCACCCGCGTTCGCCGCGGCGGCCTGGCCGGGGCGCGGCGCGAATTCGCCCTGCACGTCATCGCCTGCCACCTGGGGCGGGCCGCCGCCCGGTGGGCCCTATTGCCTCTGTTGCGCGCGCTGCGAGGCGCCGCAGGCTGGAAAGAGCGCCTGCGGCGCCTATTCACGGTCTCGCACCACGATGGTCGTCTGGCCCTGACCGGCGGCTCGCCGATGCTGGAGCTGCGCTCAGCCTGCCACCAGCACACGCGCCGCGGCCGGCGGCAGTTCGTAGACAAAGGGCGTGGGGATGTGGTCCATGGGCCATTCGGTGGAGACGTCGAGCAAGGGCGGCCTGGCTTGGATGTGGCGGTACAGGTCGTCGCTCTCGAAGTGCTGCCAGCCCCAGGGGTCCTTATTCAAGATCAGCAGGGCCTGGCTGGCGGCCCGCAGCGAGCCCTTCCACAGGACGAGCACCGCGGGGTTGGGGTGGCTGAGGTGCTGGATCAGGCCGTCCTCCTGGAAGACTGGGTAGGCGTCTTTGATGGCGTTGACGCGGCGGATGTAGGCGGTCAGATCCACGCCGGTCTGCTCCCAGTCGCTCGGGCGCGTGCGCACCACGTCCAGGCGCTTGCGGAAGCCGAGCTCGTAGCCCATGGGCATCATGACGCCCGCCGAGAACAGGGCCGTGAACAGGTAGCGCTGCTTTTGGACCTCGAGGTTGCCATGGGTCTCGTCGTAGAGGCGGGGGGTGTCGTGGCTCTCTGGGAAGCCGATGGACGGGGCGATCTGTCGGGTCAGCTCGTGTTGCTCCAGCAGCCAAGGACTCTCGTAGTCCCACCACTTCGAGCTGTTGAAGATCCAGTCGAAGCCGGCAGCGGCCGTGTCCCGGGTCTGCTCCGGGGAGCATCCCAGGGTCTCTGCGACGAAGATGACCTGCGGATGAGCCGCGCGGATATGCCCGATCAGGCGGCGCCAGAAGGGCGCTGGGATCTGGTAGGCGGCATCGCAGCGGAAGCCCGTGAAGCCGAGCCCGACCAGGTACTCGACCACGCCGCCGAAATAGCCCAGCAGCCCGTCCTTGCTGAGCGGGCCTGAATGGTCGAGCTGGGCGAGGTCGCGCCAGACAACCTTGTTGCCGTCGGCCTCGACGCAGAAGGGATTGGCGATCCGGCCGCCGTCGCGCACGAACCACTCCGGGTGAGCCTTCACCAAGGGGGAATCCGCGGCACAGTGGTTCACCACCAGATCGACCATGAGGCGCAGGCCCAGGCCTTTCGCCGTTTCGGCCATGGCCCGCACCTGATCTTCGGGCGACTTGCGGGCGCGGGGCTTGATCAGGGCCGGGTTGATCTGGCGGTAATCGGCGATGGAGTAGAGGCTACCCGAGCGGCCGAGCTTCTGGATGGGATTGACGAAGATCCAGTCGAATCCCATCGCAGCGGCGCGCTCGAGGTGGGGCTGCCAATCGCCCACGGGACCGGCCAGAAGGGGAAAGAGGTTGTAGATCTTCATGTCGCCGAATGGCCTCGATTCTTGTTGTTGTACGCAACCATCCCGGCGGCCGATGGACCGCTGGGAGGGAACGGTCTCCGGGCGAGGGGTTCGCTGCGTCGCTACTTGTCGCGGATGTAGTCGTAGATGTTGAGATAGTCCTCGCCGGGGTGATTCCAGGAGTAGTCCGTCCGCATGGCATTCTTCATCAGCTCGCGGAAGTGATCGGGGTGGTGGAAATAGCAGGCGATGGCACGCCCGAGGGCCGATTCCAGCCCGGTCTGATCGTAGTCCTGGAAGGTGTAGCCATTGCGCTCGTGCAGCGGACGGGTCGAGTAGTCCTTGTCGAAGACGGTATCCGCGAGCCCGCCGACCGCGCGCACCACCGGGATGGTCCCATAGCGCAGGGAGATGAGCTGGGTCAGGCCGCACGGCTCAAAGCGGCTGGGCACCAGCATGATGTCGGCGCCGGCATAGATCAGGTGTGAGAGCTCCTCGTCGAAGCCGATCTCCAGGTGACAGTCCGGGCTGTCGTTGAGCATGTGCTTGAGGCCCCAGAAGTCGTTGTTGATGCGCGGGTCCGGACTCGATCCGAGCAACACGAACTGGGTCCCATGCTCCAAGGAGTAGAAGATCGCGTGGCGCAGCAGCTCCAAGCCCTTCTGGGGGTCGAGACGGCCGATGAAGGCGACGATGGGCTTCTCGTTGTCGGCCAGCATGAGACGCTGGCGCAGGGCGCGCTTGTTGGCGTACTTGCCGTCGATGCTGTCCACGCCGTAGTGGGTGGGGATCAGACGGTCAACCTCCGGATTCCAGACGTCATAGTCGATGCCATTCACCACGCCGCCGTATTTCATGTGGTGGGTGTGCAGGGTCGGCTCCAGGCCGAAGCCCTGCCCCTGATCCTTGGTTTCGAAGGCATAGCGCGGCGATACGGTGGTGACGAAATTGGAGTAGACGATGCCGCCCTTGAGGAGGTTGATGGCGTTGACGTAGCGGTTGTCGCGCAGGCGGTGGTAGTCAAGGAAGTATTCCGGGCGATGCAGGCCCGTGGCGCGCAGCAGCTCGACCCCGGTCACCCCTTGGTGGGCAAAGTTGTGAATGGTCAGGCAGGCCCGCGGATGGGTCATGCCGAGGCCTTGGAACATCTCGTACAGAAGCACCGGCACCAGGGCCGTTTGCCAATCGTGGCAGTGGATGATGTCGGGGTGCTTGCCCGCCTTCCACAGGAACTCCATGGCCGCGCGGGAGAAGAAGGCGAAGCGCAGCACGTCGTCCTGGTAGCCATAGACCGCCCCCCGGTTGAAGAAGTTATCCCGGGAATGGGGCTCGATGAAGAAGCACTTGCGGCCGTGCACGAAGCCGAAGAACACGGTGCAGTGGATAGCGCCCTCGTACCAGGGGACCCAAAGGTCGCGATAGACCTCGTGCAGCTCGAAGATGTGGTCGTAGCGCAGGTTGTCGTACTTGGGCAGCACGATCTCGACATGATTGCCGCGGATCGCCAGCTCCCGGGTGAGCCCAAAGACCACGTCTGCGAGCCCGCCGACCTTGGCGACAGGGGCCATCTCGGGGGTGATGTGGACGATGAAGAGGCTGGGCCTGTGTGGCGCCGGAGGAGGGGCCGGACGGGGCTCCGGCTCCGGCGCGGGTGCCGGCAGGACCTCAGGGAGCGATTCGGCTGCTGGCTCCAGCTCGGGGGCCAAGGTGGGCTCGGGGAGCATCTCCGAGACCGGCTCGGGGACGGCGGAGAGCCCCTCGATCCCGGCCGGCGGCACCGAGCCGATGCCCGGCTCCGCCGGGAGCGGGGGTGGCGGCATGCTGGCGGGCGAAGCGGCGCCAGGCGTCTGCGCACCGGGCGAGTCCTGTGCGGGAGGCGTGGGCTCGGGCACGGGCTGAGACAGGGGTTTCGCCGCCTGACCCGCCACCGGCTCGGTCGCCGGCGCTGACATCGGCTGGGACCGGCTCGTGGGCGCCGCTGGGGTAGGCGATGGGGTGGGCGCTGGACCTGAGGCGCGCCCTGGCTTCGCTGCTGCGGTCGCGTCTCTGGGCTGCGCCTGGGTCTGCGGTACGGTGCCAGCCCGCCCCTGTCCCTCGGGGGGAGGCATCGGCACCTCAAGCGGGGTCTCGATGGGCAGCTCGGCGGGCGCCTCTGGGGGCAGCTCCATGGGCGCCTCGCTGGGTATCTCCGCCGGTACCGCCGGGGGGATCTCCGGTGGGATCTCTGGTGGCGGTTCTGGCGGCTGTTCTGGCGCCGATGTTGGCGCCGATGTTGGCGCCGATGTTGGTGCCGATGTTGGTGCCGATGTTGGCGGCAGCCCTGGCGGGGCATCCATGGACCCGGACCGCCTGGTCGTGCCGGGGTCCGGTTGGCGCATCGCCGTGGGCGCGACGGGCGTTGGCGGCGCGGCAGTGGGCTCGACGACGGGCCTGACCGGCTTGCCGCTGGCAGGGCCCGCGGCGCCCTTGCCCTGGGGCCGCCCGCTGCTGGGTTTGGTGCCTGAAGGTCTCTTCGCCATGGTGAACGCTCTGATTCGCACTGTGGACGTCACCGGGGCCGGCACGGCGCCGGGCAGCGGTGGCATGGGTGGGAGGAGATCGGGGGGGCAGCCAGGGACAACCGAGTGTCGGCCCGCCTAGTTGCCTGCTGCCTCGGGACCGCCCGCGAGGAGCACAGGGGGCTCTCCGGCAGGCCATGGGTCAAGGTCGATCTCCTGTTCCCGGGGCTCTGGCTCCAGGGCCAGCACGATCCCGGCCAAGGGGGGCAAGGTCACCACGAGGGAGTGGGGGCGGTTCATCCAGGGGATCTCCTGGGTCTCCAGGGGCCGCCCTGAGTTGCCGATGCCGCCTCCTGCATAGTCCGTGGAATCGGAGTTGAGCAGCTCCAGGTAGCGTCCCGCGGCTGGAACGCCGATGCGGTAGCCCTCGCGCGGGACAGGGGTGAAGTTCAGGGCCACGACCACGAACTGGTCGCCGTTTTTGCGCAGGAAGACCAGCACCGAGTTCTGTGCATCGTGGCAGTCGATCCAGTCGAACCCCTGCCACTCGAAGTCAATGCGGTGCAGGGCCGGAGCGGCCTTGTAGAGGGCGTTCAGGTCCCGAACCAGGCGCTGCACTCCCTGGTGGTAGGGGTAGTCGAGGACATACCAATGGAGCACGTCGCTGCCGTTCCACTCGTCGCCTTGGCCAAACTCGCAGCCCATGAACAGGAGCTTCTTGCCCGGGTGGGTGAACATGTATGTATAGATCAGGCGCAGGTTGGCGAACCTTTGCCATTCATCGCCCGGCATCTTGTAGAGCAGGGACCGCTTGCCGTGGGTGACTTCGTCGTGGGAGAACGGGAGCAGGAAGTTCTCCGTGAAGGCATAGAGCATGCTGAAGGTCAGCATGTCCTGGTGGTACTTGCGGTGAATGGGCTCGTGCTCGATGTACCTCAGGGTGTCGTTCATCCAGCCCATGTTCCATTTCAGGTCGAACCCGAGACCGCCGACGTAGGTCGGACGGGTGACCTGGGGCCAGGAGGTCGATTCCTCGGCCATGATCAGGGCGCCCGGGACCTGGCCGTGGGCGATCTCGTTGAGCTCCCGCAGAAAGGCGATGGCCTCCAGATTCTCCCGCCCGCCGAAGCGGTTGGGGAGCCACTCGCCCTCCTTGCGGGAATAGTCGAGATAGAGCATGGAGGCGACCGCGTCCACGCGCAGTCCGTCGATGTGGTATTCCTCGAGCCAGAAGAGGGCGCTGGAAATGAGGAAGGTCTTTACCTCCAGGCGGCCATAGTTGTAGATCAGGGTCGCCCAGTCCCGGTGCTCGCCAAGGCGCGGGTCCTCATGCTCATAGAGCGCGGTGCCGTCGAAGCGGGCCAGACCGTGGGCGTCCTTGGGAAAGTGCGCTGGGACCCAATCGAGGATCACACCGAGCCCATTGGCGTGACAGTGATCGACGAACCAGCGGAAGTCGTCTGGGCTGCCAAAGCGGCTGGTGGGGGCGAAGTAGCCCGTGGCCTGATAACCCCAGGACTTGTCGTAGGGGTGCTCGGTGATCGGCATGAGCTCGATGTGGGTGAATCCCAGGTCCCTGGCGTAGGCCACCAGACGCTCGCCGATCTCACGGTAGGTCAGGAACTCGCCCTCGGGCCCGCGCTGCCAGGTCCCCAGATGCACCTCGTAGATGGACATGGGGCTGTGCTGCCAGTCGTGCTTCGCCCGGGTCGCCAGCCAGTCGGCGTCGCGCCAGACGTAGCCCGACGGGGGCTCCACGATGGATGCCGTCTTGGGACGCTCCTCGAAGCGCCGACCGTAGGGGTCAGACTTCAAGAACACGGCGCCGCCGGGGCCGCGGATCTCGTACTTGTAGAGCACGCCGGGGGCCAGGTCTGGGATGAACAGCTCCCACACGCCGTTGCCATGCACGCGCATGGGGTGGCTGCGCCCGTCCCAGCGGTTGAACTCGCCAACGACACTCACGCGCTCCGCATTGGGGGCCCAGACGGCGAATAGGATACCGGCCACGCCGCCGACCTCGTGCAGGCGAGCCCCAAGCAGACGGTAGGCATGCCAGTGGCGGCCCTCGCCGAACAGGTGCAGGTCGAAGTCTGGGCACTGGGGCGGATAGCAGTAGGGGTCGTGGGCAATGTGCTCCCGATGGGCGTCGTCGCGCCAGATCAGGCGATAGCGCTCCGGGATCGCGGCCGGATCGCCCCGCCACTCGAAGATTCCCGTGCCCTGGACTCGCTCCATGGCGTGTTCGCCCTCGGCGATGGTCACGGCTTCCGCATGGGGCAGGTAGACGCGGACCAGGGCCTGGCCGTCGCGGATGTGGCGGCCGAGGATGCCGAAGGGGTCGCGGTGCCGACCCTGGATCAGTTGCTGAAGGTCTGGGCTCAGATTGGGGATCGTGGTCATCCGTTGGTACCTCATTCCCGTGGGGATCACACCGGTGTGCCGGAAATTGTTCATCATCACACAAAATCCCACAAAAAACGCTGGCCTGGGGCAGGAGCCCCTGCTCCGTCCGTCGGCGGCCACTTTTCTTGTGGGCAATCGCGCGCTAGATTAACGACTTGAGTAGGCTTCCTGTTGTCCTGTCTGACCTCTGAGCAGGGCCCCCGGGCGGGCCCGGAGCGAAAACGCCATGATACCGACCCTGCATCGCCGCACACAGGCCCCCTCCGCCTGCCCCTCCGCCTCCGGCGCGATCGGCGTCGGTCTGCCGCGCGGCGCCCCTCTGACGACGGCCCTGCTCGTGGGCGTTGTGCTTGTCGCCGGCGGCTGTGCCACACAGCCCCCGGAGCCGCCAAGGGCGGCCGTTACGGCCGATCAAGTGATCGTGAAGAAGTCCGAACGCAAGATGCAGCTCATCAAGGCTGGCCAAGTGGTACGGGAGTACCACATCAACCTGGGCGATAACCCTCTCGGGCACAAGGAACGGCAAGGCGACGAGCGCACCCCGGAAGGCGATTACCTGCTCGACTGGCGCAACCCGAACAGCCTGTTCTACAGGTCCATCCACATCTCCTACCCGAATGCGGCGGATCGGCGCGCTGCGGCGGCCAAGGGTGTGGACCCCGGCGGCATGGTCATGATCCACGGCCGGCCCAGCTACATCGACTCCCCGCGCATCCTCGCCGAGTACGACAATCGCGACTGGACCAACGGCTGCATCGCCGTCAAGAACGCCGAGATGGACGAGATCTGGTCGGCCGTGCGCGACGGCACCCCCATCCGCATCCTTCCCTAGCGCCCCCGTCGGCGACCACCCCTCCCCTTGGCGAGGGCGCCGGGGGAGGGGTTTCATCCCGTCAGCTTACGCCGCAGGACCTCGTTGACCTGCTGGGGGTTGGCCTTGCCCTTGCTGGCCTTCATGGCCTGGCCGACGAAGAAGGCCAGGAGCTTCTGATTGCCGCCCCGATACTGCGCGACCTGGGCGGGGTTGGCGGCGAGGATCGCGTCGACCATGGCCTCGATCGCTCCGCTGTCGGTGATCTGCTTGAGGCCCTGCGCCTCGATCAGCGCATCGGCGTCCTGGCCCCCGGTCCACATGGCCTCGAAGACCTGCTTGGCGATCTTGCCGGAGATGGTGCCGTCCTGGATGCGCATGAGGAGCCCGGCCAGCCGGTCTGGGCCCAAGGGGCTTGCGCCAATCTCGATCCCAGCCTTGTTCAGCGCCGCGGATAGATCCCCATTGATCCAGTTGGCAGCGAGCTTGGCATCGCCGCAGGCACGCGCCGTTGCCTCGAAATAGTCGGCCAGGTCGCGGCTGGCGGTCAGGAGATTGGCGTCGTACTCCGAAAGCCCGAACTCAAGGTGGAACCGGCGCCGGCGCACATCCGGCAGCTCTGGCAGGTCCGCGACGGCGGCGGCGATGAAGGCCTCGTCGAGCACCAGGGGCAGCAGATCCGGGTCGGGGAAATAGCGGTAGTCGTTGGCCTCCTCCTTGCTGCGCATGGAGCGCGTCTCGTCGCGGTCGGCATCGTAGAGACGGGTCTCCTGTACCACCGTCCCGCCGCCCTCCAGGATGTCCCGCTGGCGCTCGATCTCGAAGGCCAGGGCCCGCTCCAGGAAGCGAAAGGAATTGATGTTCTTGATCTCGGCGCGGGTGCCGAGCTCGGTCTGACCCTTGGGACGCAGCGAGATATTGGCGTCCATGCGGAAGGAGCCCTCCTGCATGTTGCCGTCGCTGATCCCGATGTAGCGCACGATCTGGTGGATCTTCTTCGCATAGCCCACCGCCTCCCTGGGCGAGCGCAGGTCGGGCTCGGAGACGATCTCCAGCAGCGGTGTCCCGGCACGGTTGAGGTCGATGCCGGTGGCGCCGTGGAAGTCCTCGTGGAGGGACTTGCCGGCGTCTTCCTCCAGGTGGGCACGGGTCACGCCGATGGTCTTGACGGTGCCGTCGTCCATGATGATCTCCACCTCGCCCCTGCCGACGATCGGCAGCTCGTACTGGCTGATCTGGTAGCCCTTCGGCAGGTCGGGGTAGAAGTAGTTCTTGCGGGCAAAGACCGAGCGCGCGGCGATCTGGGCGGAGATCGCTCGCCCGAAGCGCACCGCAAAGACCACGGCCTGACGGTTCAATACCGGCAGGACTCCGGGTAGCCCCAGATCGATGGCACAGGCCTGGGTATTGGGCTCGGCCCCGAAGGCGGTCGGCGCCCCGGAGAAGATCTTGGACTGAGTCGCAAGCTGGGTGTGGATCTCCAGCCCGATGACGGTTTCCCATTGCATGATCGGTTACCTGAGGAAGGACGGCTTTGGCCGCACATCGACGTTAATAGGGACAAATACGGCTGCTGCGGGCTGGTGTTCAAGGTCCGCTGTGCGAACCATACCCGAAGCCGATGCCGCCAGCGCGGGCTGGCCTTGCGTGGCCTGATCAGACCGGCCCGATCCCGGCGAGCTCCTGCCGCATAACGACCAAGCTCAGCCGACGCGAAACCGTGCAGCCGTTGAGCGATCGGCTGGAGCACCCTGTGTACGCCCGACCTGGGCATGAACTGATGAAGTGAAAGTCCCCTGTCGGAATACCTGCCATGGCCTTTGGGGTCGCTGAAACGACCAGCCGACGGCAAGGGCAGTCTCGCGAGGGGCTGTCTGGCGGAAGCCCGAGCGCAAACGTGCACGCTGACGGACAGAAACCGCGAGCTCTTAGCACCTGTCTTGCTGGCTGGGCACCCAAACCGGGATGACCGACGACTGGCTGAACGGCCAGGGCTTGCTTGACATTCGCGATCAATGGATGAAAGCGCATGGCTATGCCTGAATCGTCGTGTGCTCCCTTCGCGTGAACTGCCTCGTGCGGACCCGCATGCTGGTTGGTGTGAGGAGGGCGGGCCAAAAGCCCGCCCTGACCCGATGCGGCGACGACCTGTTTATCACCGAGTAAGCATCGCCCAGACCCTGTTGGGGGAGTGGCCGTTGACGCGCACCATGCGCACCCAAAGCAGAGTCATATGCTCCAAGTGAAGCGCCTGCTCCAGACCGCCGACATCGAGCGGCTCCCAACCTAGCTGCGCGATCAGTTCGCCTACGATCTTCTTCGCTCCCGAATCATTACCGCAGTACATCATGACCGGCTTGACGTTGTAGCCTGGGTAGGAGGAATCCTCGAAATTCTCGAAACCGTAGATCGTGAAGGCCTTCACCACCTTGGTGTCGGGCAACAGTTTCTGCACCATCTCCGAGCCGGACTGCACATTATTCAGGCCGTGGCTGAGGTTCGGGCCCACCGGATTGGTGCAATCGATGAGAATCTTTCCCCGAATCTCCTCAGCAACGGCCTTCAGTGCGGCTTCGTTGGCCTGGAAAGGCGTCGCAAGAAAGACGACCTCGGCGTCAGTGACCGCATCCTTTGGCGCGGCAACCCTCAAGTTGGCATTCCGTGCCAATGCCTTTTTGACACTCTCGGAATTCGCGTCGTACGCGGCCAACGCGACATGGTGACCGAGACGTTCCAGGTGGTCTGCCAATGGGGAACCAACCTGCCCATAACCAATGAACGCAATTTTCATGTCGGGATACTTTCACCTGGCCCTAGGGAGATGCTGATCAAATGCCCTCCCGGCATTTGATCCGCTCGCGTCCCGCGACGCGCGCGTCGCGGGACGATTCCGTTTCAACGGCTTAAGGCCCTCGAAACGGGCGGGCCTTCCCAGGCCCGCACGGGAAGCGCAATCAATCAGCGCTTCCCTAGAGTTCGGCGGACGAACGGTCCTGATAATTTGGCATGGGGGCAATAGTCGGCCACAAGTTGTTCGCTCTGTCAATTGGTTATGGGCGGTCTCCGCGCGCCCTGGTCGTGTCTTCTGCGGCAATTTGGCCGGATAACCCAGGAATGGTGCAGGATTGACCGCCCATTTCCGCGGGCCGAACGGGTATCCAAGGGAAGCGCACTCAATCAGCGCTTCCCCAAGGGCCTGGGGGGCGGGAGGTTGAGGGCTTTCTGTCGGGGCTTGCGACTCGACCCGGTGGCGCCGCCTCGCCCGAGAACCAGACCTTGAGTGCACTGTTGGTCCTGTCCGGGTTCCCTGGCTGGCTGATGTCCCTGAGTTGCCGGGTCACGGGCCCTGGACGTGTCCGGTCGGATGGGGCGTGGTCCGTCAAGCGGCGGCGGAGTCGTGCCGCGACCATCCGACGGGCCGGTGGGTGCAAGCGCCGTGTCGATGGCAGAGGCCGCCGGCTTGAAATGGGACCAAGCATCCTATAGCTTGCCGACAGTTGACCCGCTGGGGGTGCCCGACCGAGGTCGGGCTGAGAGAGTCCCCTCGAACCTGATCCGGATCACACCGGCGGAGGGAAGCGCGGTCGAGCCGGTACCGCCGTGGCGTCCCGCCGCTCGTCCCCGACCCTCGCGTCCCGCACGATCGCCACGCCGAGGATTTCCATGAGCGCCATCCCGCAAGACTTCATCCGCCGTACCGCCCAACTCTCGGACGCGGTCACCCAACCCTTTCCCCGCTCGCGCAAGATCTACGTGGAGGGCAGCCGGCCGGATATCCGGGTGCCGATGCGCGAGGTGAGCTTGACCCCGACCCAGACCAGCATCGGGGTCGAGGAGAATCCACCGGTCTACCTCTACGACACCTCGGGTGCTTACACCGACCCGTCCGTGCGCATCGACCTGCTGGCCGGGCTTGCCGACATTCGCACCCCATGGATCGAGGCACGCGGCGACACCGAGCGGCTCGCCGTCCCGACCTCGGCCTTTGGTCGGCGCCGCCAGTCCGACCCAGCCTTGGCGAGCTTGCGCTTCGAGCACCTGCGCACCCCGCGCCGGGCCAAAGCCGGGCGCAACGTCACCCAGATGCACTATGCGCGACAGGGTATCGTCACGCCGGAGATGGAGTACGTCGCCATCCGCGAGAACATGCGCCTGGATGCGCTGCGCGCCGATGCGCGCTACGCCAAGCTCCTGCGCCAGCACCGCGGCCAGGCCTTCGGGGCCAGCCTGCCCGACACCATCACGCCCGAGTTCGTCCGCGACGAGGTCGCCCGCGGGAGGGCGATCATCCCGGCCAACATCAACCACCCGGAGCTGGAGCCCATGATCATCGGGCGTAACTTCCGGGTGAAGATCAACACCAACATCGGCAACTCGGCGGTCACCTCCTCGATCGAGGAAGAGGTCGAGAAGATGGTCTGGTCCGCCCGCTGGGGCGGCGACACCCTGATGGACCTCTCCACCGGCAAGAACATCCACGAGACCCGGGAGTGGATCCTGCGCAACGCGCCGATGCCGATTGGCACCGTGCCCATCTACCAGGCCCTGGAGAAGGTGAACGGCAAGCCGGAGGAGCTGACCTGGGAGCTGTTCCGCGACACCCTGATCGAGCAGGCCGAGCAGGGGGTGGACTACTTCACCATCCATGCGGGGGTGCTGCTGCGCTACATCCCGCTGACCGCCGACCGCGTCACCGGCATCGTCTCGCGCGGCGGCTCCATCCTCGCCAAGTGGTGTCTGGCCCATCACCAGGAGAACTTCCTCTACACCCACTTCGAAGAGATCTGCGAGATCATGAAGGCGTACGATGTCTCCTTCAGCCTGGGCGACGGGCTCAGGCCCGGCTCGATCGCGGACGCCAACGACGCCGCCCAGTTCGCAGAGCTGGAGACCCTCGGGGAGCTGACCAAGATCGCCTGGGGGCACGACGTCCAGGTGATGATCGAGGGTCCCGGGCACGTGCCCCTGCAGATGATCGAGGAGAACGTCACCAAGGAGCTCAAGGATTGCTTCGAGGCCCCGTTCTATACCCTGGGTCCGCTGGTGACCGACATCGCCCCAGCCTACGACCACATCACCTCCGGTATCGGAGCGGCCAACATCGGCTGGTACGGTACTGCCATGCTCTGTTACGTCACGCCCAAGGAGCACCTCGGGCTGCCCAACAAGCAGGACGTGCGCGACGGCATCGTCGCCTACAAGATCGCCGCCCACGCCGCCGACCTGGCCAAGGGCCTGCCAGGCGCCCAGGTGCGCGATAACGCCTTGTCCAAGGCGCGCTTCGAGTTCCGCTGGGAGGACCAGTTCAACCTGTCCCTCGATCCAGAGCGGGCGCGGGAATTCCACGACCAGACCCTGCCCCACGAGTCGCACAAGGTGGCCCACTTCTGCTCTATGTGCGGGCCCCACTTCTGCTCCATGAAGATCACCCAGGACGTGCGCGACTATGCCCAGGCCCACCGTCTGGGCAAGGTCGAGGACGCCCTGGCCGAGGGGATGCGCGAGAAGGCCGAGGAGTTCGTGAAGCAGGGCGCCGAGATCTACCGGGAGGTCTAGCCAGATCGGACTCGAGTCCCTTGGTGACCCAGGGGCGGGTGACCGATTCGGCGCGAGCGGCGGTGGGCAGCTCGCCGCACAACGGCAGGGCGCTCAGGCAGGGGTCCCTGACGCTGCCGCGCAGACCTTGTGCGCCGGGCCACACGCGAGCCAGATGCGCCCATGCGGGTGGTGCCGAGGACGGGTCACCCCAGACGGACCCGTTCAGCCGCACATGAACGCACATCATCCTGCCTGCAATCAGCGCCGATTCCGCCAAGAGGTCACCTGAAAGAACCACGGAAGTCGCTGGGGCATCAGCGAAAACATGCGTTCGTTGGCGGCCAACTGACGGATTCGGGAGCGAAAGTCAAAGCCGCAGGGGTGCCGCGTAGCCCGTGAGCTCCAGATAACCGCGGCCCACCAGGCGCCCGGACTCCCGCAGCCGGCTGGCCCCCTCCCAGTAGACGGCGCCGGCGGAGGCGCGGGAGTCGAGCTCCTGGTCCTCGAACAGGGGCTCGGTCTCGAACACCCGGTCGCCCACCCGGATGCGCTGGGACACCGGGTAGCGGGCCCCGGTGCGCGGCGAGGTCCAGTCGGCCAGGGGCTCGAAGTGGACGGCCTCTGGGGGGAAGGTCTGGACCCGCGCCGAGCCGGGTCCCCGCAGGCTGGCGTAGGCATAGATCGGCGTCCCGCTCTGCCTCGCGCGGATCTGGAAGGCGGTGAGTGCCGAGCCGTCGTCGAGGTTCATGCCGATCCAGTCCCAGCCGGCCGCCTCCGGGTCCAGCAGGGTGCTGGACCATTCGTGATCCAGCCAGGCTCGACCTCGCGCCTCCAGCCTTTCGCCTTCGCGAGTTAGGGTCGCTTGCACCTCCAGATGAGGCGCCGAGTAGTAATGGCTCGCCTGCTCCATCCTGGGACCCTTGCGGGAGAAGCCCGCCTCCCCCTGGAGCAGCACGGGCTGGGTGGGGGTGGCGGTGAAACGCAGATCGAAACCCGGGGCGGGGATCTCGCAGCGATAATGGCCCGCCGGGTCGCGCCTGAAGGTCCAACGGTCGAGCCAGACCTCGGTGTCGGACTCCGAGGCCCCCGCGAGCCCCAAGCCCGTGCGCGCCACCCGCTCGTCCTTCAGCAGCGACCCGCGGGCGGGATCGGCGATGGCGGCGTGGGCGATGATGAGCTGATGGGCGGCGAAGCGGCTCGGGTTGGCTGGATCGATCGGTGTGCGGGTCCGAAAGAAGGTGACCTGGATGCCAAGCGGGAGCCCCAGGGGCCCAGTCTCCGCGTCCAGCCAGCCGGTCAGGTACCACCACTCGATGCGGTAGTCCGGATGGGCCCCATGGTCGCGCGGGAAGACCAGGGGTCTGGGTCTGACCTCGGCAAAACGCACCCCCTGGGGCGCGGGGCCCTCGGCCCAGCCCAGGGCGGGTGCGGCGGCCAAGGCGAGGAGCAGGCGGCGCCGCCCCAGGTCGGGCCCCGAGCCGTTTCTCTGGCCCCTGCGCGGACGGCTCGGGCTCACCAGTCCTCCCGCACGGCCAGGATGGCGTCCCCAGAGACGGCGCGACGCCCCGCGATCAGGGCGGTGGCGGCGGCCGCGAGCAGCAGGGCGGCGATCAGGCCCAGCACCAGGCCGAGGGGCAGCCGGAAGTCCATGGTCCAGTGAAAGGACTGAGGGTTGACGATCTCCACCAGGACCCAGGCCACCGCCAGCCCCGCGCCCAACCCGACCACGATGGCCAGCGCCGTGACCAGTAGCCCCTCGATGGCCAGCAGCCCCAGGATCTGGCCGCGGGTGACGCCCAGGTGGCGGAGCATGCCGAACTCCCGGGTGCGCGCGATGGCCTGGGTGGAGAAGGTGGCGGCGATGCCGACCAGGCCGATCACGATGGCCGCCAGCTCCAGCACATAGGTGACGGCGAAGCTGCGGTCGAAGATCCGCAGGCTGATGGCGCGGAGCTCCCCGGTCTCGGCAAACTCAGCGCTGCGGGTCTCCAGCCCCGCCTGCAGGTCCCGGATGACCTGGGCCGCGCTGGCGCCGGGCTGGAGCCACAGGGCGGCCTCGGTGCGCACCGTGTCTCCCGTCAGGCGCTCGTAATCCGCGGCGTCGATGACGATGGCCCCAAACTGGCGGGCATAGTCTCGCCACACACCCGCCACGAGGAAACGCTGGCGCTGTCCGGCGATGGGCAGCTCCAGCTCGCCACCCACCCGCGCCCCGTAGAGGTCGACGATCGCCTCCGAGACCCAGATGGGGATCAGGTCCGTCGGCTCGCCCTCCCGCCGGGGGAGGGCAGCACCCGTCAGCGGGAGCTGGCGGGCGGGATCGGCGCGATCGATGGGGCGCGCGATCAGCGACACCGCCGCCCTCGCCGGGTCCAGGGAGATCTTGAGATTGCGGGTCAGCTCCACCCGCGCCACCTGGGGGTGGGAGCGGAGCAGCCGCTGGTCCTCGGCGGTAAGGTAGGCGGTGGTGCCGCCGAGCCCGCTGCCGGTCGCGGGTCCCGCGCGCACATAGACCTGGGCCGGCAGCACCCGCTCCAGCCACTGGTCCACGGAGGCGCGGAAGCTCGCCACCATCGTGGCCATGGCGACCATCAGGGCGAAGCTCGCGACGATGCCGGCGGCGCCGATGGCGGCGAAGCGCGGGGTGGCGGCGAGCCGGGTGGCCGCCAGCCACCAGGGGGCCGCCTGGGGAGGCAGGGCGCGGGAAGCGAGCCAACGCCGCAGCGGCAGGAAGAGCCAGGGGGCCACCCGCGGCTTCAACAGCACCGCCGCGAGCAGCAACAGGGCGACCGCCACATAGGCCCCCAGGGACATGCCGCCGATGGGCGGCAGGAGCAGCAGCAGAGCGGCGGCCGCCAGCAGGCTCAGACCGGGCCAGGCCGGGGCCCTGCCGAGGTCATGGTCCAGGCCGCTACCGCCCTTGAGCGCCAGGGCTGGTGGGGAGCGGGCCGCGTCCCGGGCCGGCATCCAGCCGCCGAGGGTCGCGGCGCCCACACCGAGGGCGAAGAAGAGCAGGGCGTCTCCCCCATCGAAGGCCAGGGCCGGCCTCACCCCCTGAAAGAAGCCGCTGCCGAGGTCGCCGCCCAGCAGGCGGAGCGCCGCCGCCGCCACGCCGAGCCCGACCAGGATGCCGAGCAGGGAGCCCAGGACCCCGAAGGCCGCCGCCTCGATCACCAGCAGCCGCTCCACCTCGGCCCTGGTGGTGCCAATTACCCGCAGGAAGGCGAGCTGGGTGCGGCGCGCGGCCACGGATTGGGACTGGAGCGAATAAACGAGGAAGGCCCCCGTGAAGAGTGCCACCAGGGCCAGCACGTTCAGGTTCACCCGATAGGCCCGCGACAGGTTGGAGACCCGGGTGCCGGCCTCATCCGCGCTTTGCAGCGCCACCCCGGCGGGCATGTCCCAGGCCGCGGCGACGCGGCGCGGGTCCGAGCCGGGCGCGAGCTGGAGGTCGATGCGCGAGAGGCGGCCCAGGTGGTCCAGGCGCCACTGGGCGAATCCGATGTCCATGGTGCCCAGCAGATCGCCGGCCCGCGCCGCGGGCAGACGCCCGGCGATGGTCAGGCGCTGGACCCGGCCCCCGACCTGGACCCCGACCCTGTCGCCAGGCCCCAAGCCGAGGGCCTCCAGGGCAGCGGGTGACAGATAGAGCCCGTCGTCGAGGAGGGCGAAGCGGGCGTCGGCGTCACCTTCCATTAGGGGCTCGCCGATCAGGTGGGGTGTGAGCCGTGCGGCGCGGAACAGATCGATCCCCTGGATCACCAGGGTCCGGCCGCGCAGCCGCTCGGGCTCCACCAGGGCCGCCTCAACCTCCAGGACCGGACTCGCCAGCTCCACGGCGGGGTCGCGGGCGATGACCTCCAGCACGGACTCGTCGAAGCCCTCCCGGGGGCCGATGATGGAGGCGTCGGCCTGTCCGGTGACGCCGCGCACGGCGGAGGAGAACTCGGCCAGGGCCGATGTGTTGATCAGGTGCACCGCGTAGCCGAGGGCCACGCCGATGGCGATGGCGATCACGGCCACCAGGGCGCGCAGGGGGTGCAGCCGCGAATAGCCGCCCACCAGATGCCTGAGGAGCCAGCTCATGCGGGCACCAGGCGGCCGTGGTCGAGCCGCAGCACCCGGTCGGCGGTGCCGGCGGCGTGCTGGGAGTGGGTCACCAGGATGCCGGCCGCGCCCCGCGCCCTGATGGTGCGGGCGAGCAGGGCCAGCACCCGGTCCGCGGTGTCCGGGTCCAGGTTGCCGGTGGGCTCGTCCGCCAGCACCAGGGCCGGCCGATGCACCAGGGCCCGGGCCAGGGCCACGCGCTGCAATTCACCCCCCGAAAGCTCCCGCGGCAGGGACTCGCCGCGCTCGCCGAGTCCGACCGCGCCCAAGAGCTCCTGGACCCGCTCGGCACGCTCCGCCGGGCCGATGCCGAGGAGGACCAGGGGCAGCTCCACGTTCTGTGCCAGCGTCAGGTGGGGCAGGATGTGGAAGGCCTGGAAGACGAATCCGACCCGGGTGCGGCGCAGGCGCGTCCGCCTATCCTCATCGATGGCGGTCATGTTCGTGCCGTCGATGCGGATCTGGCCCGCATCGGGCAGATCGAGCCCGGCGATCAGGTTCAGCAGGGTGGACTTGCCGGCGCCGGACTCGCCGACCACGGCGATGTACTCGCCCGCACCCAGCTCCAGGGCAAGGTCCTGGAGGATGGGCCGAGCACCGAAGCGCCGGGTCAAGCCGCTGATGGACAACATGGCGCCGGGTCCCGAGGGTCGCGTGCAGAGGTCGAAGGGTGCGAGGGGCTGTGACGAAGGCCCCCGTGGGGCCAGCCTGGGGGCAACAGCTCCTACCCTTCCGCGCATATCAGGTCGCGGAGTCGATTTTCACCGCCTTGAGATCCCAGCCCCCTCCTTGTCCGAGGAGAAGCTGACGCTCAGAGCGCTCGTCGATGACCTCAATGCCCCCGACGAGCAGGTGGTCATCACCCAGAACGGCCCGCCTGCAGCGGTGCTCGTGAGTCCGGGTGAGCTCGAGAGCTGGCGCGGAGACCATGGAGATTCGCTTCGATCGGGAGAGCACGGAAGAGATCCGGGCAGGACTGGCCCGCCCGTTTCGATGGCCTTAAGCCCTTGAAACGGGAGCGTCGCGGGACGCGAGCGGATCAATGGCCGGGAGGGCATTTGGTGAGTATCTCCATCGTGTCGCTCACGCCGGAAAGGCCTCCCGGGAGTCCTGTCGTTGGCGTCCTATTCCCGCGGCTCGGGCCTCCGTTGCAGCGTCTCCGAGGGCAGCTCGCCGAAACACGCCCGGTAGGCGCGCGAAAACTCGCCGAAATGCCAAAAGCCCTACGCCAGGGCCTACGCCGCGACGGTGGTCGTCCCCGGTGTCGCCGCCAGGAGGGCCTTGCGGACCCGGTGCAGCCGCAGCCGGGTCAAATAGGCCATTGGCGTCAGACCCAGGACCTCCTTGAAGGCATAGTCCAGGGTGCGCTCGCTCACGCCGGCGGCCCGGCACAGGTCGCTGACGCAGAGATGGGCGCCGTTTCGCGCCAGGTCATACGCCTCGGCGCGCTGCGCGATCTGGCTGCGGGACCGCCGCGTCCGGTCGCCGCGGTTTGGCACGAGATCGCTGGCCTGCCGAAGCGTCGCCAACAGGGAGTCGATCAACTCGACCTGGGCGGCGACGCGCTCGGTCTCCCGTTCGTTGAACAGGGCGGGCCGTTCGACGGCGGTCTCCACCAGCCGCTTACCCCAGTCGAAGAGCCCGGACACCAGCGCCTCGCTGGCCTGGAGCGTCTCCACCCCGCTTGGAAGACGAAACTCCCCCTCCCATCGGCGGGCCGTGCGATGGCGGTCGATCTCCTCGGGCGGGACCAGGACGGTGATACTCTCCCAGCCGGGCTCCACCACGAATCGGGCCTCGGAGTCCGGCGCCGCGGCCAAGAGCATGCCAGGGCGGACCGGCACCCCGTTCACCGTTCCCCGCGCCTCCGGGCCGAAGGCGACATAGCCGAGCAGACCCTGGTGCACGCTGGTGCTGGTGCGCAGGCGCCGGTTGCTGGCGTGGAAGAGCACGCTGGCGGTCCCCAGGCGCACGATCACGCGCCGCGCCCGCAACGGCTGGGATTCCAGTTGCACCGCATCCTGGTCGAGTAGCTCCAGCCCTGCGTCGGCGGACGCGGGGTCGCTGATCTCGGTCACGCTGACCGCGGGGGAGTCGCTGGTGACGGGTGCGCTCACGAATTCTCGTCGTTGCGGTATTCCGATAGACGGCCCAGCTACCTGCCCGGACACTAACCCCCTTGTGCCTCGGGTCTATCGAGCCAGGTCCCCTAGCCCATCCGGGTGACAGGCAAAATTCTAACAGCCGCAGACCGCCGGGACCCGATCCATCCCCATGACATCCCTCCCATGAAGCTCCAGCAGGTCAGCCAGAACTGCTTTGCGGTCCTGAACGAGAAGAACCGCGTCTGCGATGCGAACTCCGGGCTCATCAACCTGGGCGGCGGCGTGGTCATCGACACCCAGTCCGACCTGCCCCACGGGCGCCAGATGATCGAGCTGTTTGGCAAGGTCTGGCCGGGCATGCCCAAGCGCGTGATCAACACCCATGAGGACGGCGACCACGTCTGGGGCAACCAGCTCTTCGAGGGCGCCGAGATCATCGCGCAGCGGAAGGTCAGGGAGCTCATGCCGCAGGTCGCCGACCCGAAGGAGACCCAGCGGCTCGTCAAGGGGTCGGACCGCTTCCTCACGCGCATGCTGCTCAAGGCCCTGCACCCGGGCGCGCTGGCCGTCGCCGAGCAACTCAAGCAGGACTATGAGTTCGACGGTATCCGGCTGGTGCTTCCAACGACGGTGTTCGAGGAGCGGCACGTGCTCGATTTGGAGGGCACGGAGGTGCACCTGATCTACGTCGGGCCCTGCCACCAGATCGGTGACACGATCGTCCACGTGCCCAAGGAAAAGGTGGTCTTCGCCGGCGACGTGATCTTCCGCGCGTGCACACCCATGGGCTGGAACGGCACTTACGAGAAGTGGATCAAGGTCCTCGATCTCATCATCGCGCTCGACCCGGACGTCATCGTTCCCGGGCACGGGCCGGTGTGCGGGATCGAGGGGGCGATGGAGATGAAGGCCTATCTCGGCTACGTGCGCGAGGAGTCGAAGCGCTGCTTCGGGCAGGGGCTGAGCGCCCTGGAGGCGTCGAAGACGATCGACTTCGGCCCCTACGGCGGCTGGAGGGCCCCGGCGCGCCTGTACATGAACGTCGAGCGGGCCTACCGCGAGCTCCGCCACGACGCCACGGACGCACCCTGGGACCACGCGAAGGTCTTCGACGCAGTGCTTGCCGTGGCCAAGGCCAAGGGCATCCCAGTTGAATTCTGAACGGGCCGAGTTCTGACCCGGCCGACGAACTCACGCAGCATCACGATGAAACTGATCCGCTTTTCCCAGGGCGACGGGAAGCCCCGCTTCGGCGTCCTCATCGGTGAGCATGCCGTCGCGTTCTCGACCCTGCAGCCGCGTAGCGGGATCATCCGACCCGACCTGGGCGACAGCCGCGCCTATCTGGCTGCACTGCCGGCAAGCGAACAGGCGGCGCGCGAGCTCGCGGTCTGGGGCGAGGCGCATCTGGACGAGTGGCCCGAGGACGAACGTCCGAAGCTGCGGGACGTGCGGCTACACGAGCCGATCGAGGTGGCGGCGCTGTTCGACTTCGGGCTCACGCCGCGGCACCTGAAGAGCTCGGCGGACACCCTGATGAAGTACGAGAAGGACAATCCGCAGACCGCGCCGATCCTGCAGGCCTTCGCCAAGGCCCTGCTGAGCAAGTCGGCCGCGCCGCCGCCCGGTGTGCCCAAGCGCCTGTCCTACTACAAGTGCAACATGAATGCGATCGTCGGCGATGGCCAGACCATCCCCTGGCCGCTGTACACCTCTCGTCTGGACATTGAGCCTGAGCTGGCCGTCGTCTACGGCAACGCCCGGCAGCCGGTGGCGGGCTTCTGCATCTTCAACGACGTCTCGGCCCGCGACGTCCAGGCCCAGGAGCTCATCGGCGGCTTCTGCCTCACGAAGGACATGGACACGGGCAACCAGCTCGGCCCCTATCTCGTCACCGCGGACGAGGTCGGCGATCCCTACGCCCTGCCAGTCGTCGTCAAGGTCAACGGGCAGGTCCGCTACCAGGGCTCGACGTCCGAGATCGACCACAAGGCCGAGGATGTCTTTGCCTGGCTCGGATTCATCTCGTCCATCAAGCCCGGAACGGTCATCGGGTTCGGCACCATTCCCGACTGCACCGGCCTGGATCACGACGACTTTGTCGATCCGGGCGCCGAGATCGAGATCCGCTTCGAACGACTGGGCACGTTGCGCTGCCGCTTCGCCGAGCCGGCGGGCAAGCTGCTGCCCAGCCGCTGGCCGCTGCGCCCGGCGCTGAAGAAGTTCCATGACCTGTAGGCACCGCGTCGGCAGACCCCGGGCCGCACAACTTGCTCTCATATCAGGAGGTTGGGAAGTGGGGCATCGAGGTGGGATTGTGCTGAAACGAGGGTTGCTGATGAAGACCGTGCTGCCGCGCTCGCTCCGAGCCACCGTGTGGAAGGCGGGGAACCTGATCTGCGCGTTTTGGATCTTCGGCCTGGCGGCCTCGCTTGCCGCGCCCGCCGGCGCCGCGGACGGGTCCCGTCGCCCGAACATCGTCATCATCCTTGGCGATGATTTGGGGTTCTCCGACATGGGGTCCTTCGGCGGCGAGATCCGCACGCCGAACCTCGACGCCCTGGCCAACGCAGGGGTGCGCTTCACCAACTTCTACACCCACGCGAGCTGCTCGCCCACGCGATCCATGCTGCTGAGCGGTGTCGATACCCACCTGAATGGCCTGGGCAACATGAACGAGTGGATCGCGCCCAACCAGCGCGACGTACCCGGCTACGAGGGCTATCTCAACGGCCGCGTGGCCACGCTGCCGCAGCTCCTCAAGGACGCCGGCTATCACACCTACATGGTCGGCAAGTGGCACATGGGCAAGGCGCCGGACCAGATCCCGGCGGCGCGCGGCTTCGAGCGCGACTTCTCGCTGCTCGACGGCGGCGGCAGCTACTGGGACATGACGAACATCAGCGCCGTGTCGCCGAAGTCGCTCTTCACCGAGGATGGCCGCTACCTGACGAAGCTGCCCAAGGACTATTACGCGACCAAGACCTACACCGACAAGCTGATCAGCTTCATCGACGCCAACGGGGGCGACGGCAAACCCTTCTTCGCATACGTGGCGCACCAGGCGCCGCACGATCCGTACCACCTGCCGAGGGACTGGCGCAACCGGCATCTCGGTGAATACGACAAGGGCTGGGACGCGGTGCGAGAGGCACGGCTGAAGCGGCAGGTCGAGATGGGCATCATGCCGGCCGGCACCGAGCTTGCTGAACGGATGTGGTTTGTGCCCGATCCGATCGCGCTGGCCCCCGCAAGCCTCTACACACTCGGCAAGAAGATGGAGCTCTACGCCGGCATGGTGGAGAACATGGACTTCCACGTCGGCCGGCTCATCGAACACCTGAAGAAGATCGGCGAGTACGAGAACACGATCTTCGTCGTGTTCGGCGACAACGGCGCTGAGGGCACCGACCTTTTCGGGATGATCGCGGGTCAGCCCGGCTCGCGCGACAACCTCTTCGCGGCGATCAAGTGGTCGCAGACCCATCCCAAGGCCTGGGGCGACCCGGGTACCTGGGTCGGCTATGGCCCGATGTGGGCGCAGGTCTCGATGACGCCGTTCAGCCAGTACAAGGGCTGGACAGGCGAAGGCGGCATCCGCAACGCGCTCATCGTGAGCGGTCCGGTCGTCCAGCGGCCCAAGGGGAGCATCAACCAGGGGCTCATGCATGTGGCTGACATCATGCCGACGCTGCTTGAAGTCGCCGGCACCCGCTATCCCAAGGCCAGCCAGCCTGGCTTGCCGCCGCTGATCGGCAAGTCCTGGGGCCCAATGCTTGCCGGACAAGTGGAATCGCCACGAACGGCGCAGGACTACCTGGCCTGGGAAATCTTCGGCAACCGTGCGGTGCGCCAGGGCGATTGGAAGATCCGTTGGGAATGGAAGCCCTTCGGCACGGGCGCCTGGCAGCTGTTCAACCTCGCCACCGACCTTGCCGAGCGCAAGGATCTCGCCGCCGAGCGACCCGACAAGCTGCGACAGATGATTGCGCTCTGGGATCGCTACGTGCGCACGAACAACGTGATCCTGCCGAGTCGCGGGCCGTACGACACCCTGGAAAAGGACATGCCGCAACGGGTTACGGTCTATCAGGGCTTCCCGCCGCTGATCTACAAGCGGCAGTTCGTGCCGCCGGTGGACATGCTGGCCGATCCCAAGCCTTGAGCGCTGCCGACCCGGGCGTGAATTATTGACCAGAACGAATGGAGATCCCATGTACACGAACGAAGAACCAATGAAACCGCTGGCCTGGCCGCGCTTGGCCGTCGCAACCATGCTCGCCATGGGCGCGCTCTGCCCACCCGAGGCGCTCGCCCAAATGCCGGCGCGCTTTTATTGGGATACGCTGTCGGGCGGGAACGCGGTGCCACTCATCTTCGAATCGATCAGCGGCAATACCAACCCCTTCGATCCGGCGCTCACCGTGACCCCCGGTGCGAACTTCGACGCCACCGTGGCGATCGCCGGATACGCGCGCACCTTCGCCTTGTTCGATCGCCCGGCCATGGCGGCGATCCTCCTGCCCATGGGGCGGATCTCGGGCGATGTCAGCGTCGCCGGTAGGGCGTTCAGCCAATCGGCCAGCGGCTTCGGCGACCCGATGTTCGAATTCGCTATCACGGTGATCGGCCCGCCGGCCCAGAAAAATATCCCCGACGTCCTGCGCTATGAGCCGGGGTTCTCACTGAAATTGCTCGCCGACCTGGCCCTGCCGATCGGCGAGTACGACAACGACCAAGCGCTCAACATTGGCCAGAACCGCTGGTATGGGCGCATCGGTCTGCCCATCGTCTGGCAGCTTGGCCCCTGGGTGCCGGGCCGGCGCACGACCCTGGAATTCCTGCCCGCCGTGTGGCTCTTCGGCAACAACACCGACTATGTCGGGCAGACCCTGGAGACAGACCCCATGTTCCAGTTGGACGCCCATTTGACGCGCGACTTCACCGAGCACCTGTGGGGCTCGCTTGACGCCGCCTGGTACAGCGGCGGCCAGGCGACCATCGATGGCGTCCAGGGCGAGGCGCTGAACAACCTCGGTGTCGGTCTCACGCTCGGCTACAGCATCAACGACAACCTGAATCTGACCCTCGGGTACAAGTCGACGATCAACGACAGTGCCCCCGGCGACCTGCAGTTGGATGGTTTCATGGCCACGCTGGTGTTCGGCTGGCACCCCCTCGTCGAAGGCATGCGTAGGCTGAAAAGCGAGTAGCGGGGCATCCCGCACGGATCGGTGCCAGGCACCTCCCGTCGGCGTCTTCGATAGCGGCGTCGGCCGTCGTTCTGGCAGCCGTTCTTCCGGTCAATGCCGGGGAATGAAACCGATAGGAAAGCTAGTCATCGGAGTCCGGAACTGGCCCTGATCGCGGCCGCGCGGAAGGTGCCGTGCAAGGCGCGTGGCGGCTGAGGGATGCTGCCCTCCGTCACCTCGCCGGACAGGTCACACGCTTACCTCGCCTCACCGTCCTGACCTTCCACCCCCAACCACAAAGGTGCGTCCCAACGTCCCTTTGGCCGCCAGCTCAGGGTGTCGAGGGGTCTTCAGGCTTCGCCCTCTCAAAGCCGGCTCGCCGCCCGCCCCTGGCCGAATCGGGCTCGTTCCCTACGGATCGCCAGTTGCTTTGTTGCTGTCGTACCGGCAAAGGTCGCTTTCCCTCAGGTCGTAGCGTTCGCCGCTGACATCCTCTACCGCATCGGCGGGCCGAAACCGAAGGGATTTGGGGGTGCCGCTCGCGAGGCAACGGCCCCGAACCCCGCCAACACTGGCGTTTCGGGCATAAAAAAACCCAACCGAGGAGGGTTGGGTTTTGGGGTGGAACACGGAACCGAACCCGGGTCCGCAACCCGAGCCATATAGTAACGCCTTGGCCTTGAGGGCGTGGAATCCACGATATGGCCGTTCTTTTCTTCGCACAGCCTCTGGCCTAGTTCGCCGTCATATGGGAGAATTGGCAACTCTTGGCAATCTCTATTCATCATCGGCAAAGGCGAGACGATGGCAGACCCGGAAGGTGAAATCCTGACCCTGGACGAGGTGGCCGCCTACTTGAAGGCTGGCAAGCGCACCGTCTACCGCCTCGCGGCCGAAGGCAAGCTTCCCGCTTTCAAGCTGGGCGGCACGTGGCGCTTCCGCCGTAGCGACCTGAATGAGTGGATTGCCGCCAATCTGACCAACAAGGATTCGGGGGCAAGCAACTGATGGAACTGATCGACAACATCAGCCAGTTGCTTGGCGACGATCTCAAGAAGACCCTCCGGCCAGGCGCGCGCCTGAAGGTCGCGGCCTCGTGCTTTTCGATTTACGCCTACGAGGCGCTGAAAGCCGAGCTGGAAAAGATCAATGAGCTGGACTTCACCTTCACTTCGCCCACCTTTGTTGCCAACGAGGTCACCGACAAGATTCGCAAAGAGCGAAAGGAATTCCACATTCCCAAGCTCGACCGGGAGCGCAGCCTCTACGGCAGCGAGTTTGAAATCCAGCTGCGCAACAAGCTCACCCAGCGGGCGGAGCACAAGCGCTGAAGTCATTGTGTACGCCAAGCTACCCCGGGGTTTCCTGATCCCCACGCCGGTTGGCGACTACAACCCAGACTGGGCCATCTCGTTCAAGGAAGGCGCGGCGAAGCACATCTACTTCGTTGCAGAAACCAAAGGATCGCTGTCCTCAATGGATCTGCGCGAGATCGAGAAAACCAAGATCAAATGCGCCCGTAAGTTCTTCGATGAGATAAACCGTCGATTCGCACCCGAAAACGTCAAGTACGACGTAGTAGATAGCTTCGGTCGGCTGATGGAAGTGGTTAGGCAATAACAGTTGCCTAGTTCATGGATGGTTGGCGCAATTCAAACCTTGCGCCAAGTAATCAATAAATCCCGGTCAAAAAATCACTGTAACTGAATTGTCCAATCCTAACATGCGAATTAATGGCCGCATAGGAGAATAGCGCAAACCGGGATGCATTATCATTAAATACAGGCTTGGTTTGTCTTACGTTGTACGCGATGGTCATCGCGGCACTGGCCGCACCAGACGTTGGAGAGCAGTCGCTGGCGGATTTCGGCGGGAATGGATTCCCAGCGCTGACGGGCTGGCTTGGTGAAAGTGGGCAATGATTCGATGCTCATGGTTCAACGTATCCAGGGACGGGCGTCCTTCAAAAGCAGCAGCAGTTGCTGCTCACGCAGTGGCGAGGCGATGAATCCGAACCGGGTGTAGAACCTCGCCGCTTCTTCATCGATTGGGTGAGTCAGCATCGCCCGGATGCCGGCCTGCTCGGCAATCAGCATCGTGCGGCGAATCGCATCCTGCAGCAGGCCAAAGCCGATTCCTCGCCCCTGATCCTGCTGCGACACGGCCAGCCTTGCCAGGATCACGACCGGAACCGGATATTGACCCATCCCTTTGCGGATGCGATCTGGCGCTTCCAGGGTGTCGACCTGGCCGACGGTCAGACTGAAATAGCCCGCCACACGACCGTCATCCTCGGCAACGACGAAGGTCTTGGCCGATCCACTGCCTTGGGCTTGCCGAGCGTGGCGCAGTAGCCAGTCGTTGAGGGCTGGCTTGCCGCAATCAAAACCTTCTAGCCGATGCTGGGCAGCAAGGGGCTCCGGTGCGCGCAAAGTCACTTTGCGTCCCAGGGCGCCTTGCGGGCAAACAGATCGCGCAAACCGTCGTTGGCCTGTTCGGGGCGATCCAGGAGATCCATCAGAGCCTGGTACTGGCTGCCCGAGACCATGAACAGGCGCTGATCCAGCAGGGTTTGCTCGGCGGCCAGGCAGGCGCTGTCGAGGATGAAGTCGGTCAGCGACTTATGGGCGACCTCGGCGGCACGGCGCAGCACGGCCTCTTGCTCGGGCGTGGCGCGCAGCCCGAGGCGGGCAGACCGAGCGGAAGGCGACGATGCAACGGCAGTCATGGCAGCACCTGTTTGGTTAGATCAATTGACGCAATGTTAGTACAAGTGACGCACACCGTCTAGTTCCGATGGCAACCGGTGACCTTGGTTGACGACGAACCACTGTGCGCAAGTTGTGGATTCGTATAGACCGCCATCTGCGCCTACCCGCAGGCCAAACGAAGGAAGCGCTGATTAAATCGCCTTTGCGGCGCGGCGCGACCTCCAGGGGGCTCGGATTTTTCGTATTGTGCAATCTGCGTCGAATGGTGGCGGTTTGCCCCTCGTATTCTGCGATTCGGCGAGCCC
>Ga0272446_1002088_pt1 | contig 27965 bp, 21 predicted proteins | sample YNPCB0061_FD_194587 | JGI IMG/M metagenome (GOLD analysis project Ga0272446, IMG submission 194587) | Hot spring microbial mat communities from Yellowstone National Park, WY, United States - YNP-CB-006-1 | ecosystem: Environmental > Aquatic > Thermal springs > Hot (42-90C) > Sediment | place...
AGGCGAACCCGAGCCCGAGGAGGTGGCCCGGTGACGGCCCGCGGCGGGCTCGCTCCCGGTCGGCTCGGCCACCAGCAAGCCCCGAGGTGGCGGTGAGCAGCGGGACGGGGACCGACACCGCCCGACTCGGGCCCCGCGGGCGGGTCTGGGTGGGACGACCATCGGCTGGTCCCCGGGAGGCAGCCGCCTGGAGCCGCCGCCAACAGCTCCTCACCGAGCTGCGGGCGATCCGCGGCCGAGCCTATCCGCGGATCCGCGGCCTCTTCCGCGAGAAGAGCTGGCTCTTCTTCGAGATCCTCCTGCCCTTCCTCTCGACCTCCGCCTTCGTCTTCGTCTACCGAGCCCTGGCCGCCCCGGCCGAGTACGTCGGCTTCGTCGTCCTGGGCGGCGCCATGACCGCCTTCTGGCTCAACGTCATCTGGATGATGGCGGCCCAGCTCCACTGGGAGAAGGACCAGGGCAACCTCGAGCTCTACTTCGCCGCCCCGATGAACCTCATGAGCGTCCTCCTCGGGATGGCCGTCGGCGGGCTGGTCATGAGCGGAGCGCGGGCGGTGGCGGTCCTGGCCGTCGCGACGACCCTCTACGGCGTCACCTTCAGCGTCGAGTCGTGGCTCCTGCTCCTGGTCGTCTTCGCACTCACCCTGGCGGCCCTCTACGGACTCGGGATGGTCCTCGCCAGCCTCTTCTTGATGTGGGGCAGGGAAGCCTGGCACCTCACCCAGCTCCTGACCGAGCCGATCTACTTCGTCTCGGGCCTGAACTTCCCGGTCGGGCGGCTCGGCCTCCTCGGCGCCCTCGCCATCGCGACGATCCCCCTCGCCGTCGGGCTCGACGCGATGCGCCAGCTCGCCTTCCGCGGTGCGCCGTCCTTCGGCACCCCGCAGCCCGAAATCGAGGCGCTCATCCTCGTCGGCATGACCGTCGTCTTCCTCGCCGCCGCGCGCCTCGCCCTCCGGATCCTCGAGGGTCTCGCCCGCCGAGAGGGGCGGTTGACGGTCCGCTGGCGATGACGACGCTGCCGACCCCCTCGACGCCCCACGTCGACCCGGGGCGCGTCCAGAGCGGCGGGCTCGCCGAGGCGGCTCGGGCCTTCCTGGCCGCCGTTCGCCTCGGCTGGGCGACGGAGGCGAACTGGACCGACCCCTTCCTCTTCTTCGTCTATTCCGTCGCCAAGCCCGTTAGTGCCGCCCTCATCCTCGTCGTCATGATCGAGATCGTCGGGGGTGCCTCGGGTCGCGAGCTCCGCCCGTACGTCGTCGCCGGGAGCGCCCTCTGGTCCTTCGTCGTCGCCGGCATCGCCGGCCTGGCCTGGTCGGTCCTCGACGATCGGGAGCGGTACCGGATGCTCCGCTACCTCTACGTCAGCCCGCCGAGCTTCGTCCTCCTCCTCGTCGGGCGAGGGACGGCTCGGCTCGCCGTCGGGGCGATGGGGGCCGCCATCACCCTCGGGATCGGCGTCGTCCTCCTGGGCGTCCCCGTCGACCCGGCCCGGATCGACTGGCCGCTCCTCGGCGTCGCCATGGTCGGCGGCCTCGCCGTGATCGTCGTCCTCGGGATCCTCTTGGCCGCCGTCTGCCTCCAGACGCGCCAGGACTCGTGGTCGTATCCCGAAGCCGTCGCCGGCTCCCTCTTCCTCGTCAGCGGCGCGGTCTTTCCCCTCGCCGTCCTCCCGCCGCCGATCCAGCTCGTCGGTCTCGCGACGCCCCTGACCTGGTGGCTCGCCGGCGTCCGGCTCGCCCTCTTCCCGGACGGACCCACCGCCGTCGGAGGTCCGAACAGCGCCTGGTCCGTCCTCGCCGGCACGCCCGCCCCGGCCGGGCCCGAGATCATCGCCGCCTTGCTCATGACGGGGGCGCTGGCTACACTCGCCGCAGCGGTCGTCTTTCGGTGGAGCGAGCACCGCGCCAGAGAGCGCGGGCTCATCGACCAGACGAGCGGGTCCTGATCGCCGCCACCCTCGTCGCCCGCCCGCCGCCGGACCCGGAAGGCACGTCCGAACGGATCAGGCATCGGTGGACGTCGCGGCCGGTGAACTGGGACGGCGGCGGACGACGGACGGATGGTGGGACAGATCGCCGGGATGGCCCAGGAGGGCCGCCGAGGGAGGCCAGATGCGGATCTACGAGGGCAGTCCCCGCCAGGACTTCGAGGAGGTCTTTCGGTCCATCGGGGCCTTTCTCGACCAGCGCGGGATGCGGGAGATCCTCCTCCTCGAGGCGCCCGACGGCTTCATCGTCCAGGGCCTCGTCATCGCCGGGGTGGGCGGTGGCACCTGGTCCGAATCCATGGGCCAGCAGGTCAAGGAGACCCTCACCTTCCTCGACGACGACATCGCCCGCTTCATGGAGGAGGCGATCGCCCGCCGCGGTCGCCCGACCCCGCCGGCGGACCCGGTCCCGACCGGCTTCTACGAGCAAGCCCTCCGGGTCATCGGCCGCTACATCGACGAGCAGCGACCGCGCGACGTCTTCTTCTTCGAGCAGGATGGCGCCTTCGTCCTCCGGCTCCTCACCGCCGGCCAGGCCGGGGCGCGCCACGTCCTCGTCGAGTTCACCCGCCAGGACATCGATGCCATGATCGCCAGCGGACCGAGCCTCCGGCTCGAGGACGCCGGCGGTCGGGCGGCCACCCCGACCGCCTGAATTCAAGGGAGGAACAGCCGCATGAAGGCACTCAAGACCCTCGCCATCGTCCTCGGCGTGACGCTCGCCCTGCTCATCGTCGTCCCGCTCCTCGTCCTGGCCGGTCTCTTCGTCTGGCTGAAGCTGACCGAGGAGTCCGACGAGGAGGCGCTCGAGCTCGAGCAGGAGGGCGGCGCCTGAGCTCCCTCCCGAGGTCGACCGCCGACGGGGCCGCCGACCATCGGCGGCCTCTTCACGTCGCCGCCGCGACCCCCGATCCGGTGGCGAGCCCATCGGCCGCGACCCCCGATCCGGTGGCGAGCCCATCGGCCGCGACCCCCGATCCGGTGGCGAACCCATCGGCCGCGGCGACGCCTCGGGTCCCCGACCCCGAACCGCCCCGGCCAGGCGACCTCCCCATCGCCCTCCTCGTCGACTACGACGGGACCATCGCGACGACCGACGTCGGTGACGTCCTCATGGCCGCCTTCGTGCCCGGGAAGTGGGAGGCCGCCGGCGCCGCCTACGACGCCGGGCGGGTCGGCTCGCGCTCGCTCATGACCCTCGAGATGGCGGTCTGCCGAGCGAGCCGCGAGGAGATGCTCGCCCTCGCCCTCGAGCAGCCCCACGACCCGCGCTTCGTCGCCCTCGTCGACCGGGCCCGGGCCGTCGGCGCCGCCGTCGAGGTCGTCTCCGACGGGTTCGGCTTCTACGTTCGGCCGAACCTGGCGCGCCTCGGGGTCGGCGACGTCACCGTCGTCACCAACGACGTGGTCTGGCGGGACGGGCAGGCCGAGATGGTCTTCCCGAACGGCCACCCGCGCTGCTTCGTCTGCGGGACCTGCAAGCGGCGGCGGGTCCTGGGGCACCAGGCCGTCGGGCGCCGGGTCGTCTTCGTCGGCGACGGCCACAGTGATCGGTACGCGGCGGGCTATGCCGACGTGGTCTTCGCCAAGGGCTCCCTCGTCGGTCTTTGCGAGGCCGCCGGCTGGGCCTACCGGCCGTGGCGGACGTTCGACGACGTCGATGCCTGGCTGGCGGCGACCATCGACGCCTGGCGCCGCGATCCGACGAACCTGCCGCCGCCCGTCCGACGGCCCTTCTACTGCGGCCCGGAGGTCTGGGGTCCGGATCGGTCCGATCCGGCGTAGGACGCGGAAACCGGCAGGCGAGCCAGCGGGGCCTCCCCGGGGGGCCGTTTGCGCCGGCCGACCGGCATCGGGTAGCATGGCAAAAACCCCGGAGGAACTCGATCGAATGGCGACGTATGTCTTCGTGACCGGAGGCGTGACCTCATCTCTCGGCAAGGGCATCACCGCCGCCAGCATCGGTCGGATCCTCAAGGCTCGCGGGCTTCGGGTCTCGATCCTCAAGCTCGACCCCTACATCAACGTCGATCCCGGGACGATGTCGCCGTACCAGCACGGCGAGGTCTTCGTCACCGACGACGGCGCCGAGACCGACCTCGACCTCGGCCACTACGAGCGCTTCATCGACGAGAACCTGACCCAGCTCTCGAACGTCACGACCGGCCGCATCTACCAGGCCGTCATCGCCAAGGAGCGCCGCGGCGACTACCTCGGTGGCACGGTCCAGGTCATCCCCCACATCACGAACGAGATCAAGGAGCGGATCGTCCGCGTCGCCAGCCACGGCGAGGCCGACGTCGTCGTCGTCGAGGTCGGCGGGACCGTCGGCGACATCGAGAGCCTGCCCTTCCTCGAGGCGATCCGCCAGATGCGCAAGGACGTCGGTCGGCGAAACGTCCTCTACGTCCACGTCACGCTCCTGCCGGCCCTCGCCGCGACCGGGGAGCTGAAGACGAAGCCGACCCAGCACTCGGTCAAGGAGCTGCGGGGGATCGGGATCCAGCCCGACGTCATCGTCCTCCGCTCGGACCATCCCGTCAGCGACGAGATCCGCGAGAAGATCGCCCTCTTCACGGACGTCGACGTCGAGGCCGTCATCCCGGCCCAGACGGCCGAGACCATCTACGCCGTGCCGCTCCAGTTCGAGGCCGCGGGCTTGGGCCGGCTCATCGTCCGCGAGCTCGGCCTCGGCGATCCCGACGCGCCCCCCGATCTCGACGGCTGGCAGCGCCTCGTCGAGCGGATCCTCGCCCCGAAGCCGAGCGTCGAGATCGCCCTCGTCGGCAAGTACATCGAGCTCCCCGACGCCTACCTCTCGGTCACCGAGGCCCTCAAGCACGCCGCCTGGGCCCACGGGGTCGACGTCCGGATCCGATGGGTCGACTCGGAGAAGCTGACCCCGGAGACCGTCGCCGACATCCTCGCCGGGGCCGCCGGGATCTTGGTCCCGGGCGGCTTCGGGCATCGCGGGATCGAGGGCAAGATCCTGGCCGCCCGCTTCGCTCGGACGCGGGGCGTCCCGTACCTCGGCCTCTGCCTCGGGCTCCAGTGCGCGGTCATCGAGTTCGCTCGGTCCGTCCTCGGCACCGACGACGCCAACTCGACCGAGTTCGACATGTTCACCGCCCACCCCGTCATCGACTTCATGCCCGACCAGCGGGAGCTCGAGACGAAGGGCGGCACGATGCGGCTCGGCCTCTATCCGGCCCGCCTGACGCCGGGCTCGAAGGCGATGGCAGCCTACGGCCAGGAGGTGGTCTACGAGCGCCACCGCCACCGCTTCGAGGTGAACAACCGCTACCGCTCGCTCCTCGAGGAGCACGGCATGCTCCTCTCCGGCCAATCGCCGGACGGGCGACTCGTCGAGATCATCGAGCTCCGCGATCACCCCTGGTTCCTGGCCAGCCAGTTCCATCCCGAGTTCCGTTCGCGACCGGAGCGACCGCACCCGCTCTTCGCCGGCTTCGTCGGAGCGGCCATCGCCCGGTCCGGTCTCGCGGCCGAGGCCCCGAGCCCGGTTCCCGTGGCCTGAGCTCGCGGATCGGTCGGTCCCGCGTCGGGGCGGTCCTGCATCGGGCCGCCGCTGGACCCGGCGGGATCCAGGGGCGAGGCGTCCAGGGGACGTAGAATGAGGCCCGTCGGCCCCTGCCCGGGCCGCCTCGCCATCCTCGCACCCGGAGTGGACCCATGAAGATCTTTCTCGACACCGCCGACATCGACGAGATCCGGACGGCGGCGCGATGGGGCGTCCTCGACGGCGTCACGACCAACCCGACCCTCTACGCCCGGGTCGGCGGTGCGTCGTACGAGGCGATCCTCCAGGAGATCTGCCGGATCACGAGCGGTCCCGTCTCGGCCGAGGTCGTCGCCGACGATGTCGACGGGATGCTCGAGGAGGCTCGCCACTACGCCGCCCTCGCCCCGAACATCGTCGTCAAGATCCCGATGAGCGAGACCGGCCTCGAGGCGATCAGTCGCTGCAAGGCCGAGGGGATCAAGACGAACTGCACGCTCATCTTCACGGCCAACCAGGGACTCCTCGCCGCCAAGGCCGGCGCGTCGCTCCTGTCGCCCTTCGTCGGCCGTCTCGACGACATCAACGAGGAGGGGATGATCGTCATCCGCGAGCTGGCCGAGATCGTCGCCATCCACGAGCTCGAGGCCGAGGTCCTCGCCGCCTCGATCCGCCACCCGCGGCACGTGACGGAGGCGGCCCTCGCCGGGGCCCACATCGCCACGGTTCCGTTCAAGGTCCTCCAGCAGATGGTTCGCCATCCGCTCACCGACAAGGGGATCGTCCAGTTCAAGAAGGACTGGGAGGCGGCTCGGGCGGCACTGGCGGCGAAGCAGGGCGACTGAGCGCCCGGCGCCGGTGAGCGCGCCGGGCGACCCGGATCGGATGCCGCCGGGCGGGGCGGGGAGGCTCGGGGTCGATCCCCTGAGCACCGTCGCCCCCGAGCTCCTCATCGTCGGCGGCGCCCTCTCGGTTCAGGTCAGCGCGGGCCTCGCCGCCCAGCTCATCGCGGTCCACGGCGCCCTGGCCGTCGTGGCGCTGCGGACCTGCTTTTCGGCGGCGATCCTCGTCCTCCTCCGGCGGGGCTGGCCGCTGCCGCCGCCCGGTCTCGCCGACCGCCGGGGCGCCCTCCTCGGTGCTCTCGGTCTCGGCCTGACCCTGGCGGCGATGAACACCGCCTTCTACACGGCCCTCGGGCGGATCCCCCTCGGTGTCGCCGTCACCATCGAGTTCACCGGGCCCCTCGCCGTCGCCATCCTCGGCCGTCGACGGCCGCTCGACTTGGTCTGGGTCGTCCTCGCCGCCGCGGGGATCTGGGTCCTCGCCGGTGGCCGACTCGTCGCCGGGGACGCCGTCGGTGTCCTCGCCGCCTTCGTGGCCGGCTCGTGCTGGGCCGCTTACATCCTCGTCGGTGGTCGGGTCGCCAGGGCCTGGCCCGGCGGGGATGCCCTGACCGCCGCCCTCCTCGTCGCCTCGGCCATCGTCGGGCCGGTCGCCCTCGTCGCCGGCGACCTCGTCGAGGCCGTCAGCGCGCCCGAGGTCCTCGCCGCCGGTCTCGTCGTCGCCGTCTTCGCCAGCGCCGTGCCGTATCGGCTGGAGCTGGCCGCGCTCGGTCGGATGGCCGCCGCGACCTTCGGGGTCCTCATGAGCCTGGAACCGGCCATCGCCGCCGTCGTCGGTTTTCTCGTGCTCGGCCAGATCTTGAGTCCGCTCGAGGTCGCGGCCATCGGGGCCGTCGCCATCGCCTGCGCCGGGGCGAGCTGGTCGGCTCGGCGGGGTCGGGTGGCGCCGGGCGAGCTGGAGGTCGCCTAGGTCTCGCACGGGATGGTTCGGTCGGCGGGTGTGACGGGGCGGGTGTGACGGGGCGGGCGTGATTTGACGAACGCCAGCCGGCCGACTATCCTGCACGCACCCCCACCCGGCTGTGCCCATTCCACGATTCCGCGCCAGCCCCCCGCCGTGGGTCGCACCCGCAGGTGATTCCAGCCCGATGCCCGGAAACGGCCCCGAACCGCGCGACCAGCGCTCCCGACGTCGACCTCGCCGGCGTGCCGTCGGCTCCCGACTCCCGACGACGGACTACGACGAGCTCCTCGAGGCCGAGGCAGCCCGGGAGCGGAACGACCTCGCCGCCGACGAGCTCCGCGCCATGAGCGTCTCCGAGCTCCGCTCCGTCAGCCGCGAGCTCGACATCGAGCCCGCCCCGAGCGAGCGGAAGGAAGACCTCGTCGATCAGATCCTCCAGCGTCAGACCGAGCGGGCCGGCCTCGCCTACGCGACCGGCATCCTCGATATCGTCGAGGAGGGGTTCGGCTTCCTGCGCCGTCATGGCCTCCTGCCGAGTCCGGACGACGTCTACGTCAGCTCGTCACAGATCCGCCGCTACGGCCTCCGCATCGGCGACCGGATCAGCGGCGCTGTCCGCGCTCCGCGCGAGGGCGAGAAGTACTGGGGCCTCGTCCGGGTCGACTCGGTCAACGGCGTCGACGTCGAGACGGCCCGTCGGCGGCCCCACTTCAACGACCTGACCCCGGTCCACCCGAACGAGCTCATCAACCTCGAGTCCGACCCGAAGAACCTGAGTCAGCGGCTCGTCAACCTCGTCAACCCCATCGGCAAGGGCCAGCGGGCCCTCATCGTCAGCCCGCCGAAGGCCGGCAAGACGATGCTCCTCAAGAACATCGCCAACGGGATCACGGCCAACTACCCGGACATCCTCCTCATGGTCGCCCTCATCGGCGAGCGGCCGGAAGAGGTGACCGACATGCGGCGCTCGGTGAAGGGGGAGGTCATCGCCTCGACCTTCGACGAGCCGACGGAGAACCACACCCACGTCGCCGAGATGGCCCTCGAGATCGCCAAGCGGCAGGTCGAGACGGGTCGCGACGTCGTCATCCTGCTCGATTCCATCACCCGCCTCGCCCGCGCCTACAACCTCGCCCTGCCACCGTCGGGGCGAACCCTCTCGGGTGGCATCGATCCCGTCGCCCTCTATCCGCCCAAGCGCTTCTTCGGGGCGGCCCGCAAGATCGAGGAGGGTGGCTCGCTGACGATCATCGCCACCTGTCTCGTCGATACCGGGTCGCGGATGGACGACGTCATCTACGAGGAGTTCAAGGGCACCGGCAACAGCGAGCTCATCCTCGACCGAAAGCTGGCCGAGAAGCGGATCTTCCCGGCCATCGACGTCCTCCGTTCCGGAACCCGGCGCGAGGAGCTGCTCCTGGACGAGCAGACGCTCCGAATGGTCTGGACGATGCGCCGGATGCTCTCCGCCGTCGGGACGAACGAGGGTATCGAGCTCCTCCTCAACCGCATGGCGAAGACCCAGTCGAACGCGGAGTTCCTCGCCAGCCTGACGAAGAGCCTCGACTCCTAGCCGAGGGCGCTGCGCGGCCGGGCGGGCGGAGTTGCGCGAACGGTGCCGCCTCTGCTAGGGTAGGCGCGATCGATTACCGCCCGAGTCCCCGCGGGCGTTCGCGCACGAACAACCCGGGCCGGTTTCGGCGCCACCACCCCAGCGGCCGATCCGCCCCAGGACGAGGAGACCGTATTGCCGAACGCGTCGGTCGGCAGCGACCGCCTCCGCGCCCTCCTTCGCCGCTCCCGGTCCGGCCCTTCCGCGACCGCCCTCCGTTTCCATCGACGGGCGATCCGCTGGGTGGCGCTCCTTCGCGCCCGGCTCGTCGGCCGACCCCTCGAGCCCCAGGCGACGGTCGCCGTCGTCTCCCTCGCCCGGCCGGCGGGTATCGAGGCCAGGGCAGCGCTCGCTGTCGCGCGACCGACGTTCCCCGAAGCTGCGCCGTCGTCCCCCGAAGTCGCCCCGCGGTCGCCCACGGACAGCGCGCCGTCGCGCCAGCAGCCCGCGCCGCTCGCCGACCGGCGGCTCGCCCCTCGCTCCGCCCCGCGCCTCGGCCCGACGGGCGGGGCCGGGCCCGACCGACCGCGAGGCCGTCGCTCCACCTCGCTCGTCGAGCTCACGGCGTTCCAGGGGGTACGCCCTCGGCGGATCGCCCGCGTTCTCCGCGATGCGGGTCGGCGAGCCATCGCCCACGAGCACGCCGCGGCTGCCGCCGTGGCTGCCATCCTCGTCGTCGCCTCGTTCGCATCGGCCGTCCCGGCCTTCGGCGGACCGCCGACCGGGGCCGTCGACGGTCCCGGGGCGACGCCCAGGATCGTGCTGGGGGGCGGCGTCCTCGGTCCCCCGGCGACCGACGAGCTCCGCGGCGGCGAGATCCACGGTCCCGAGGGCTGGACCGGAGCGTCCGTCGATGGCTCCGGCCCGAGCGGCGATTTCGGCGGCGGCGTCGATGGCGGCGCCATCGACGGCGGCGGGCCGGGCGAGGCGACGGATCCGCTCGCTCGACTCGCCGACCCCGAGGCGTCGGCCGGGACGGTCGGCCCCGTCGGCCCGTTCCTCGCCGACGGGACGCTCCTGAAACCGGTCGCCGTCGACACCCGGGTCCCCGACGCTCGCGACCGTCTCGTCTTCTACCGCGTCCAGAGCGGCGACACGCTGACCGGCATCGCTCGCCGGTTCGGGGTCTCGATGATGACGCTCTGGTGGGCGAACGACCTCACCTCGAAGGACGACCTTCACGTCGGCCAGGTCCTCCGGATCCCGCCGGTCGATGGGCTCGTCGTCACCGTCGCCGACGGCGACACCCTGGACGCCATCGCCGCAAAGACGGGCGTTCCAAAGGAAACCATCGCCGCCTTCAACGGCCTCACCGACGACGGGCTCGTCGTGGGCCAGACCCTCATCGTGCCCGGGGCGCGGGGCGAGCCGATCCCGACCCCGAAGCCGACGCCGCGCCTCGTTGCCCGGACGACGACCCGGACGGTCTCGGGCCCGACCCGTTACAGCGGCGGGACGTTCCTCTGGCCGGTCGTCGGGGGACACATCAGCCAGTACTACCACTACGGCCATCCAGCCATCGACATCGCCGCCCCGTACGGAACGCCGGTCCGGGCGGCCGCCGGCGGTACCGTCGTCTTTGCCGGCTGGAAGGGGAACGGCGGCGGCTACCAGGTCTGGATCGCCCACGGGTCGGGGCTCTACACCGGCTACTACCACTTGTCGGCGGTGTCCGTCGGGCGCGGCCAGTCCGTCGGGCGCGGCCAGATGGTCGGTCGGATCGGGACGTCGGGCTGGGCGACGGGGCCGCACCTCCACTTCGAGGTCTGGAGCGGCTTCCCGTGGGAATCGGGGAGCAGTCGGATCAATCCGCTGCGCTACCTCTAAGCACGCCGGTCGACCACGCCGCCTCGCTCCGTTCGGCGGGTCGCCCCGTCAAACTCCCTCGCTCTGCCGACGGCCGGCGGCCTCACTTCTCCATGCGACAATCGAACCGATGTTCCTCGATGACGTGACGATCTTCGTGAAAGCAGGCGCCGGAGGCGACGGGGCGGCGACCTTCCGGCGCGAGGCGTTCGTGCCGCGGGGTGGGCCGGACGGCGGCGACGGAGGCCGCGGCGGCTCCGTCTACCTCGAGGTCGATCCCGGCCTGACGACCCTCCGGGACTTCCAGTACCGGCACCACTTCCGAGCCGAGGACGGCGGACGCGGGGAGCGCCAGCGGCGCCACGGCAAGGCCGGCCAGGACCTCGTCCTGCGGGTCCCGCCGGGGACGGCGGTCTACGACGCGGCGACCGGCGAGCTCATCGCCGACCTCGTCGCCACGGGCCAACGGGTCATGGTCGCCCGCGGGGGTCGCGGCGGGCTCGGCAACGTCCACTTCGCCACGGCGACCCACCAGGCGCCGCGCCACGCCCAGAAGGGGGAGCCCGGCGAGGAGCGGACCCTCCGCCTCGAGCTCCGGCTCATCGCCGACGTCGGTCTCGTCGGCCTCCCGAATGCGGGCAAGTCGACGCTTCTCGCTGCCCTGACCGCCGCCCGGCCGAAGATCGCCCCCTACCCGTTCACGACCCTGGAGCCGAACCTCGGGGTCCTCGAGCTCGGGGAGGACGACCCGCGGCGGCCGACCATCGCCGACGTCCCGGGCCTCATCGAGGGGGCGAGCAGCGGCGCGGGTCTCGGCCACGCCTTTCTCCGCCACGTCGAACGAACCCGCCTCCTCGTCCACGTCGTCGACGGGGCCGACCGCGATCCTGAGTGGGCGTACGGCGTCATCCGGGGCGAGCTCGGCGCCTACGACCCGGCCCTCCTCCGGCGGCCGATCCTCGTCGCCTTCAACAAGATCGACCTCCCGGATGCGGTCCGGGCCTGGCCGGCCTTCCGGGCCGCTCGCCAACGGGAGGGGCTGCCGGTCGTCGCCATCTCGGCCGCGACGGGGGCCGGGCTCGACGAGCTGCGGCGCCGGATCGCCGCCCTCCTCCCGCCGGCCGAGGTCCTCGCCGGGCCGCCCGAACCGGCGGGTGTCGTCGTCCACCGGATCGACGCCGTCGGCGATGCCTTCGCCGTCGAGCGGGAGCCGGACGGTGCCTTTCGGGTGCGGGGTCGTCGGATCGAACGGCTCACGGCGATGACCGACTTCGAGAACGAGGAATCGGCGGCCCGCTTCCAGCGCGACCTCGAGCGGCTCGGCATCGATGCCGAGCTGCGACGGCGGGGGATCGAGCCGGGCGACGTGGTCCGGATCGGCCGCGCCGAGCTCCTCTGGGAGCCCGAGGTCGGCCCGGAGGTGGCTGCCGGGGCGGGTCGACGGCGGCGGGGTCGGGGCGGCCGCGGGGGCAGCGGTTCGTGACGCGGCGACTCGGCGTCTTCGGCGGGACCTTCGATCCGATCCACTATGGCCACCTCGCCATCGCCGAAGAGGCGCGCGAGGTCCTCGGCCTCGAGCAGGTGCTCTTCGTTCCGGCCGCTCGGCCGCCCCACAAGCAGGATCGGCCGACGAGTCCGGCCGAGGATCGGGCGGCCATGGTCGGCCTGGCCATCGCCGACAATCCGGCCTTCGGGCTCTCGCGGATCGAGCTCGACCGACCGGGGCTCTCCTACACGGTCGACACGATTCGCGCCCTCCGCGAACAGCTCGACGGCGGGGGCGAGGCGGGGGGCGTCGAGCTCTGGTTCGTCTGCTCGGTCGAAGCGGTCCGAGAGATGCCGACCTGGCACGAGCCACGGGAGCTGGTTCGGCTCTGCCGCTTCGCCGTCGCACCGCGGCCGGGGGTCGCTCGACCGTCCCGGCGCTGGCTGACCGAGCAGCTCGGGACGGCCGAGCCCTTCGTCTTCCTCGACGGCCCCCACGTCGGGATCTCGGCCTCGGAGATCCGGGCCAGGGCGGGGGCGGGCCGGAGCATCCGCTACCTCGTCCCGCCCCCGGTCGCGGCTTACGTCGCCGCCCACCGGCTGTACGCTGGAGCGACGGCCGGTCCGGCGCCCACGCCGACCGCGGGTGGATTGGGCGCCCTGGCCCGGAGGCGACCGCCGATCCGGCCGATACGGAGGAAGGACCGATCGTGAAGGACGAACGCGCGGAGCCCGCTCGGCCGGTCGATCCGGCCGGCGAGTCGGCCGCAGTCGGGGAACGCGACGCGAAGGCGCAGTCCGCGCCCCCGGAGGGAACGGAGACCAAGCCCCCGGAGGGAACGGAGACGGCGTCCTCGCCGCCGACCGCGCCACCCCTGCCGGCGACCGCTCGGGTCGGACTGCCGGGCCGGACCGAGCCGGCGCCGGTCACAGGCCGAGTCCCCCTCGAGGTCGCCCGGCGGATCGTCGAGCTCGCCGAGGACAAGAAGGCGGCCGACATCGTCCTCCTCGAGCTCGGGGCCCTGACGACCATCGCCGACTACTTCGTCATCTGCTCGGGCGGCTCGGAGCGGCAGCTCGACGCCATCGCCGACGCCATCGTCGAGGGGCTCGCCGCCGAGGGAACCGAGCCGATCGGCCGAGAGGGGACCGCGGCCTCGCACTGGATCCTTCTCGACTACGGCGCGGTCATCGTCCACGTCCTCGCCCCGCCGGAGCGCGACTACTACCAGCTCGAGCGCCACTGGTCGCAGGCCCGGACGATCCTCCGGGTCCAGTAGACGACGGCGGCGCTGGCGTAGGGCGGCTCGGCCCAGGGTCGCAGGCCCGGACGATCCTCCGGGCCCAGGAGACCCCCGCCAGTCGGGCTCGACGGCGCGAACCCGGTCTTCCGTCTCCTCCGACACGCGCTTCCCCCAATCGACGGAGCGACGGCCCGCCGAGTACCGACCCGGACGCGGTACCGACGGGTCATGGGCGGCCGGGTCGGGGCTGCCTAGGATGCGGTCAGATCGAGCGTCGCCGACGCTCGCCACGAGGCCCGACGACAACCGAGATGCCACGCCCGAGCGAACGCTGTCCGCGCTGCTTCCGCCGCCTCATCGTCAGCCGCTTCGATACGACCTTCCGGCTCCCGGATCGGACGGAGCGTCTCTGCTTCGGGATCCCGGGTGGGCTCTGCGAGCCCTGCTCCCAGCTCTACGTCGAGCCCGAGCTGCTCGAGCTCCTCGACCTCGGCGACGCCCGCTGTGTCTTCGCCATCGAGAGCGACCTCGTCCTCCAGGAGCAGGCCTGGTCGAGCGCCGAGTAGGCGTTCGCGGTCGGCCGCCGAGTCGGCGGCCGGACGCCGCCTCAAGCGCCAGCGCCTCGTCCCCGCGCGAGGGCCCTCGCCCTCCCCTCGGCGGCGGAGATCGCCGACCCCATGAGGCTGGGCCCTGCGCCGGCGCCGGTCGCCGCCGGACGCCCCGTCGCCGCCCGAGCGGTTCGCGGCGCGACGTGCTCGAGGAGCCAGAGGGTGACGGCGAGTCGCTGTTGGTGCTCCGTGGCCGGCGGCACGTTCTTGAAGCGGAGGTCGAGGGCGAGGAGCCCGTCCAGGGCGGCCTCGAGTTCCGGCAGCGTCCAACGGGCGGCCTGATCGGCGAGGTGCTTGGCCCGGTACGGGTTGAGCTTGCGCTGCCGGGCCAGGGCTGTCGCCGGCGTTCCGGCGTCGAGGGCGGAGCGGATCTCGACGAGCTCCCGGAGGCGGCGATGGAGCTGGGCGAGGAGGACGGGCGGCGGCGTCGCTTCGACGAGGCGGTCGAGGAGGGCGAGGGCGCCCGGGCGGGTCGGGGAGCCCCGGACCCGTCGTTCGGCGACGGCATCGAGGGCGGCCCAGCTCGACGCCGGCACGGCCTCGGCGACGAGCGCCCGGACGTCCTCGACCCGGACCGGCTCGGCGCCCCGGTAGTGGCCGAGCTTGTCGAGCTCGCTGCTCGCGAGGCGGGCCATCCCGCGCCGATCGACGTCGCCCTCGGTCACGAAGGCTCCGATCCGCGCCGCCAGCTCGGCCGCCGCCGCGGGCTCGAGGTTGATCCCGCGCTCGCGCGCCCGCTGCCGGATCCAGTCGGCCATCCCCTCCGCCCGCGGGCTCTTCACCACCGTCGTCTCGCCGCCACGGGCTTCGACGCCGGCTCGGAGGGCGGCGAGGGCGGCCGACGGCTTCTTGCCCGGCTCTGGGAGGTCGAGGAGGGCGAGGGCGTTGCCCGGGGCGACCGAGTCGAGGAGGCGCTCGATGCCGGCCGCGCGCCGAACGGCCGACCGCTCGGCCACGAGCCTGTCCGGCTCGGAGACGACAACGAGCGTGCCGCCGCCGAAGAGGGGAGCCGAACCCAGTCGGGCGACGACCGTCTCGAGCCCGACCTCTCGACCGGAGGTGCGCCAGCGCGCGAGCGGCGACCCCTCGCCCGCCACCCGGCGCGCGAAGGCGGCCACGGCCTCCTCGAGGGCGTACTCGTCGTCGCCGGTGAAGAAGCCGAGGGGAGCCCGCGGCGCGCGCTCGCCCATCAACCCTGCCTCGGGTGACCGTCGAGCCGCCGCCGAGCACGGGCGATCCTCACCCCGATCGGGGCCGCCCCGTTGCGGCGGCCCGCGGCCCACCCCCGAGGCGCCTCGTTGCCGAGCTCGGCCCCCTCGTTGCGGCCCCGGCGCGGCCGCAACGTTCGGACTCCCGGCGCGACCGGGAGCGCCTCGGTCGGGGTGCCCGCCGACGCGAGCCACGCTCCTTGGGGTCGGTTGGGGGACGCCGCCGACGGCGCCGGCCGTCGCCGCGAAGGTCGGCGGTGAACGATCGTCGGGGTGGCCCACCCGCGGTGCAGCATCGTCCGGATCGTACCCGACCGCCGTCATCGGGTGGGCGCTCGTCGCGGGCCGCACTCGATGGAGGGCGGCTGCGCCGACCGCGGCTCGGGCGCCGAACGCCGGTTCCGGGGGCGCCCACCGCAGCGGCGGGCCGCCGGACGAGGCGGCGATCCAGAGCCGCTCGACGCCGCCAGCCCAGTGGACCTCGATCCCCCGGGGCCGAAAGACGACCTCGACGCTCCCGGCTTCGTCGGTCCGGAGGACGAGGGCGCCGACGGCCCGAAGTCGGGCGAGGGTCTCGGGGGCCGGGTGGCCGTACGGGTTCTCGGCACCGACCGAGACGACCGCCACGGACGGTCGGGTCGCCTCGAGCAGGGCCGCCGTCGTCGCCGTTCGGCTGCCGTGGTGGGCGACCTTGAGGACGTCGAGCCGCGGGAGGCCGCGGGCGAGGAGGAGCGGATCGACGCCCTCTTCGGCGTCGCCGGGCAACAGGAAGCGGTGCCCGGCGACGGTGCCGAGGAGGACGATGGAGGCATCGTTGATCGCGCTGCCCGAGTCCGGGGCCATGGCCGGGACGCTCCCGGGGGGCGGCCAGAGGGTGACGAGCTCGACCGTGTCGAGGCTGAGGTGGTCACCGGCGGCCAGGGTTCGGGCCCGCCGGTCGCCGCCGAGGAGCTGGGCGAGGGTCGTGGCCGCCGGGCCCGGTCCGCGCATCCCGTTCGTCAGGACGAGCCCGACCCGGTAGCGGGCGAGGAGCGTCGGCAGCCCGGCCACGTGGTCCTCGTGGGGATGGCTCGCCACGACGACGTCGATCCGCCGATCCCAGGGCGGGAGGCGCCCGTCGAGGAGCCGGAGGAGCCGCCCCGGGTCGGGCCCGCCGTCGACGAGGAGGCGAGCCCCGCGTCCGCCCTCGACGAGGATCGCGTCGCCCTGGCCGACGTCGAAGACGACGAGGGTTGGATCTCCCGCCGGTCGGTAGGCGGCGCCGAGGACGATGGCGACGACCGGGATGGCGAGGAGCGCGGCGACGACCCGCCGGTGCTGCGATGGCCCCGCCCGCGACCCGGACCGGCGGCCCGAGGGCTGTCCGGCCGCGTTCCGACGGCCGCCGCGCCGGGCGAGCCCGACGACGGCGACGGCCGCGACGAGACCGGCCATGTGATCGAGGGGCTCGGGGACGGCAAGGCTCGCCATCGGGAGGCCGGCCGCGCCGTGGGCCGTCTCGACGATGAGGCGGAGGACGAGCCAGGCGGGGAGCCCCGCCGCGGTGGCGAGGACGGGGATGCCGACGCCGCCGAGGAGACCGCCGACGAGGGCGACGGCCCCGAGGGCCATGGCGACGGGGACGCAGGGGACGACAACGAGGTTGGCCAGGGGCGCGACGAGGGAGATCCGGTCGAAGGCCGCGACGCCGATCGGCAGGGTGGCCAGCTGGGCCGCCAAGGAGACCCCGAGGGTCTCGGTGAGCCAGCCCGGGAGCCGACCACCCGTCCAGCGGAAGAGCAGCTCCGAGGCCGGTGTCGCCCAGCGGAGGAGCCCGGCGGTGGCGGCGACCGAGAGCTGGAAGCCCGTGTCGGCCGCGAAGCTGGGATCGACGACGAGGAGGAGGACGACGGCCGCAGCGAGGGCACCGGCCGCCCGGGCGCCCCGGCCGGTCAGGCGGGCGAGGAGGACGACGAGGGCCATGGCGGCCGCTCGGACGACCGACGCCGACGGTCCCACGAAGGCGACGTAGGCGACGATGGCGCCGACAGTGAGCCCGATCCGGCGCCGCCGGCTCGTCCGCCCCGCGACGGCGGCGACGGCCGCCCCGACGATGGCGATGTTCCAGCCGGAGATGGCGACGATGTGGCTCAGGCCCGCCGCCGCGAAGTCGGCGGCGACGCTCCGGTCGACTCGGTCGCGCCGGCCGACGAGGATGCCGGCTGCTAGGCCTGCCTCAGGCTCGGGAAGCGCCCGGGCCAGGGCATCGGCCGCCGCCGTCCGGGCATCGGCGAGGACCGAGAGCGGGCCGGCCTCGCGGCCGAGGCGCTCGTGGCGGCGGGCCGTGGCGACGCCGCTCCAGCCGCTCCGCCGAACGTACTCGCCGTACGGACCGTCGGGCGGTGGGCGAAGCCGGCCGTCGACCCGGACGACGTCGCCCGCACCGAGGCGTGGTTCGGGCGGCAGATCGACGAGGACCTGGAGCCCCTCGGTCTCGAGTCGAACGACCGCCCGCTGGCGTCCGTCCCGCGGGCTCGCGAGCTCCTCGACGACCCCGATCCACGAGCCGGCTGCTGGCAGGAGCGGCGCCGGGGCAGGGCCGTCGGCGGCGATGCGCAGGACGGCGACGGCGATGCCCAGGAGGACGAGGCCGACCGGCCGCGGCCGCGGTTGCCGGCGGGCGACGAGGAGACCGACAAGGCCGAGCGCGGTCCCACCGAGCACGGCCGGCCCGCCCGGCGGGTGGATCTCGACGGTCGTGGCGGCGAGGGCCGCCCCGCCGAGGCCGACGGCGAACCAGCCGATCCGCGGCACGTCGGATCCACCGTCAGCGGACGGTCACGAGATCCCGGATCTTCTCGAAGGTCGCCGGCCCGACGAGCTTCCGGGTCCTGAGCTCCTCGACGGAGCCGAAGCGTGCCGCCTCGCGGGCGGCGATGATCTTCGCCGCCGTGACGGGCCCGATCCCGGGCAGCGCCTCGAGTTCGGCGGCCGTTGCGCTGTTGAGGTCGAGGCGGGTCGATCCCGGGTGCGTTCCCGGCCCGCCGTTCCCAGCCGATGCGGCACCTGCCCCATCCGGCGGGTCGTCCCGCGATGGGACGCGGATCCGGTCGCCGTCCTGGAGGGGGGCGGCGAGGTTGAGCTCGCGCTCGACCCGCCCACCGTCGACCCGCGGCCCGAACCCTCCGGCCGCGGCGATGGCATCGGCGACGCGACTCCCGACCGGGAGGCGGACGATGCCCGGCCGGCGCACCGCGCCGCCGACGTCGACGACGATCTCGCTCCCCGTCGCGCCGGCCGTCGCCGTCGGACCGGTCGGTTCCTGCACCCCGCTCACGACCCGAACCGCCGGCTCGGGACCGCCGGCGAGAGCGAAGGCTGCCGCCGCGAGGAAAGCCGCAGCGAGGGCGCTGACGGCGAGCCACCGATCCGAGCTGCCGGCCGGCCCCGACGCTCGCTTGCCGGGGATCGGCCCACTCCCGGCCGAACCCTGCGTTCGGTCGGCTGCGGCATCGAGGCGTTCGAGGACGCGCCAGGGCGGCGGCGCCTGCTGGCCGGTCATGGCACCCTCCGGGCGGGCCTGCGGCCCCGGCGGAGGGCCGATGGTCGAACGACGCGAACGACGTCCGACCGCGGCGGGGGCACGACCGCAGCGGGCGGACGTCTGGCCCCTACGCTAGCCGTCCGCGCTTACCGCCGACTTATCTCCCCAGGCCGGGCGCTCGCGGAACCCCGTCGAGCCGACGCTGACGGGTGAGGCCCGGGCGAGACCGCGGCGATCAGAGCTGCTCCCAGGGGACCCAGCGCGTCCCGTCCCACGCCCGGTGCCAGATCCGGCCGTCCCGCCCGGGGGCGAAGACCTCGATCCGGTCGGCTCCCCAGGCGGAGGCGGCCGGCTCACCGGCCGGATCGAGGTCGCCGCCGAGGCTCTCCCAGGGATGCCACGCCGACCCGTCCCAGTAGCGGTCCCAGAGCTCGCCGTCCGGAAAGATGGCGAAGACCTCGAACTCGTCGGGCGCCCACGCCGTCACCGCCGGGCCCGAGGCAAGCGTGCCGCCGAGAAAGGTCGGATCGGACCACCGGCCTTCTTCGCGGACCCGATGCCAGAGGGCCCCGTCCCCGTCCACCCAGAAGAGGTCCACCCGGCCTACCCGGGCCGACACCGCTGCCAGTCGCATCACCCACCTCCTCCAGCGCCTTGCCCACATGAACACGTCGGGTCGCCCGATGGTCGCCCGGCCGCCGCCACCGGCGCTGCTGGCCGGCGGCCCACCGGATTGTGGGCGAACCACCGGAAGGGTGGGCGGGAACCGTTGCCGGATCCCGCCCGGCGAGCCTCCTCCGCCAGCCGGGCCAGCTCCACTTCCCGAAGTCGCTCCGCCATCCGAAGTCGCACGAGCTCGAGCTGATTCGCCGTCATCATGCACCCCCCGACCCTCGGTCCGTCCCCCGTCTCGCCCCCGGGTCGATCGGCCGCGAGTCGGCCGTCCACTCGAAAAGCCCGAACTCGACGAGGGCGATGACGGTGGCGATGGCCAACACGACGACGACGAGCCCGACGATCCCTGCACCCACGATGACGCCCTCCAAGTAACCGGTCCGGAAACTGGGTCCGGTTACTGGGAGCCTACCTGCTCGCGAGTAACCTGTCAAGAGGTGTATGCTGGTTACATGCAGCGCCTTGACATCGAAGACCCGGCTCGACCGGGCCTCGAGGACACGATCGACTTCATCAACACCCTCGAGCACTCTCGGCACGGTGACCGCGAGCACCTGCCGACCGCGGCGGCCGCCATCGCCTGGCTCGTCGAGCGGGGGCTGCTCGACGGCGCAACGGTGGCAGCCCGTCCCGAGCCAACGACGGCCGAACCGCCGGCCGACGAGCAGGACGCGTCGATCCTGGCACGGATCCACCGGGCACGGGCCGCCCTCCGAGCTGTCGTCGATGCCATCGTCGAGCGACGCCCTCCCGACCCGGTGGCCGTCGCCGAGGTGAACCGCCTCCTTGCCGGCGGGCCGGCCCCGATCCTCGTCCCGGTCGCCGACGGCGTCGGCGTGGCCGAGCGCGCCCGCGCCGATCCCATCGATGCGGCTCTCGGGCGGTTGGCCGAGCCGCTCGTCGGCCTCCTCGAGCGCGGCGAGCGAGATCGGCTCAGGACCTGCGCCGACGCGACCTGTCGCTGGGTCTTCTACGACGCGTCGCGGGCCGGTCGCCGGCGCTGGTGCGACATGGCGACCTGCGGCAATCGGGCGAAAGCCGCCCGCCACCGCGCTCGGCAGGGGACCCAGCCTGCGGGCGCGCGACCGGCCTAGGCGAAGCGGAACCCCTTCCCGGCGTCGCCCGCCTCCGGTCTAACTCCGCTCGAGGCGTGGTTTCACCTCGGTCACGAGGCGGACCATCGACTCCTCGTCGTACGGGGCGGGGAAGCCGGCGATGAAGTGCCGGTAGCCGATCTCCAGGTACGGGGCGAGCCGCTCGGCGACATCCTCGGGCGTCCCGACCGGCTGATCCTCCCAGAGACGGGCCCGCCCGTTGTGCTCGAAGATCGAGCGAAAGACCCGCTCCGCCTCGGCCCGGCTGTCGCGGATGACGACGGCCCCGATCCCCGTCGTCCGCTCGATCTCCCGGTGATCCCGACCGACCGCCTCGCAGTGCTGGCGAAGGATTGCCTCCTTGCGGCGAACGGCCTCGATCCCGCCGCCGACGTTGTTCATGTCTGCCCAGCGGGCGACGAGCTTGAGGGTCACCCGCTCGCCGCCGCCGCCGACGCAGATCGGGAGGTGGGCCTGGATCGGCGGCGGCAGGTTCCGGGTTGCCCGGCTTCGATAGCGCGGCCCCGTCGCCGTCGGCTCGGTTCCGTCGAGCATGCCGCGCATGATCGGGAGCGCCTCGCCGAGCCAGCGCAGCCGCTCGGGGAAGCCGGACCCGAAGTCGATCCCGAAGGCAACGTGCTCCTCTTCGAACCAGGCCGCACCGATGCCGAGGATCGCCCGGCCGCCGGAGAGGTGGTCGAGGGTCGTCGCCATCTTCGCCACGAGGGCCGGGTTCCGGAAGGTATTCGCCCCGACCATGAGCCCGATCCGGACCCGTTCCGTCGCCGCCGCCCAGCCGGCGAGGACGAGCCAGCCCTCGAGGATCGGGCCGCGCGAATCGCCGACGATGGGGTAGAGGTGGTCCCAGGTCCAGAGGGTGTCGTAGCCGAGCCGGTCGGCCCGGATGCCGGCCTCGCGGAGACTCGGCCAATCGGTGTACTGGTTCCAGCAGAGGGCGCCGAGCTTGATCGTGTTCATGTTTCGAGGATAGCGGTCGGGGCCCGGTCGACCGTCGCCAGGCGGACCATCGGAAGGGGGCCAGCCGGCCATCGACAAGGGGCCATCTCCCCCTCATGATCGATGGCGTGGGGGCGGTGGAATCCGAGCGAGCCCGCCGATCCGAGCGACGAGCGATTCGACCGACGAGGAATGCTGTCATGATCAGCCCGACGACGACGATCCTGCCGCGGCGTGCCGAGGACCGCGCCTCCGACGTCTACCGCCTCGGCCGCCATCCCCTCGATCCGATCTTCCGACCGCGCTCCGTCGCCGTCGTCGGGGCGACCGAGAAGGAGGGGAGCGTCGGTCGGACGGTGCTCTGGAACCTCATCTCGAGCCCCTTCGGGGGCACCGTCTTCCCCGTCAACCCGAAGCGATCGAGCGTCCTCGGCGTCAAGGCCTACCCGGATCTGGCCGCCGTCCCCGACCCCATCGACCTCGCCGTCATCGTCACTCCGGCCGAGACGGCCCCGGGCCTCATGGAGCAGTGTGCCGCCGTCGGGGTGCGCGGCGTCATCATCATCTCGGCTGGCTTCAAGGAGGTCGGGCCGGCCGGGGCGGCCCTCGAGGCCCAGGTCCTGGAGATCGCCCGCCGGGCTCGGATCCGGGTCGTCGGTCCGAACTGCCTCGGGGTCATGAACCCGATCTCCGGGCTCAACGCGACCTTCGCCGCCGGGATGGCGAAGGCGGGCTCGGTCGGCTTCATCAGCCAGTCCGGGGCGCTCCTGACCGCCGTCCTCGACTGGAGCGCCCGCGAAGGCGTCGGCTTCAGCTCCGTCGTCTCGCTCGGCTCGATGCTCGACGTCGGGTGGGGCGACGTCATCTACTACCTCGGCGACGACCCGAACACGGAGAGCATCGTCATCTACATGGAGACGATCGGCGACGCCCGCTCCTTCCTCTCGGCCGCCCGGGAAGTCGCCCTGACGAAGCCGATCATCGTCATCAAGCCCGGCCGGACGGCCGAGGCCGCCCGGGCCGCCGCCTCCCACACCGGTTCGCTCACCGGCTCCGACGAGGTCCTCGCCGCCGCCTTCCGGCGGGTCGGCGTCCTCCGGGTCGACCGGATCAGCGACCTCTTCGGCATGGCCGAGGTCCTGGCCAAGCAGCCGCGCCCAGCCGGACCGCGGCTGACCATCGTGACGAACGCCGGCGGACCGGGGGTCATCGCCACCGACGCCCTCGTCGGCGGTGGGGGCCGCCTGGCCGAGCTCGACCCGGAGACGATGGCCGCCCTCGACGCGGTCCTGCCGCCGACCTGGAGCCACAACAACCCGATCGACATCATCGGCGACGCGCCGCCCGAACGCTACGCCAAGGCCCTCGAGATCGCGGCCCGGGATCCGGGGTCGGACGGCCTCCTCGTCATCCTCACGCCCCAGGCGATGACGGACCCGACCCGGACGGCCGAGGCCCTGACGGCCTACGCTCGGATCGACGGCAAGCCGGTCCTCGCCTCCTGGATGGGCGGGGCCGAGGTCGAGGCCGGGGCGAACATCCTCCGCCGGGCCGGGATCCCGACCTTCGCCTACCCGGACACCGCGGTCGAGATGTTCAACTACCTGTGGCGCTCGGCCCAGGACCTTCGGTTGCTCTACGAGACACCGGCCCTCCCGGCCGACGACGAGCGAGTCGTCGACCGGGCCCGAGCGGCGGCGATCATCGAGGCGGTCCGGGCGGAGGGGCGGACACTCCTCACCGAGGTCGAATCGAAGGAGGTTCTCTCGGCCTACGGGATCCCGATCACCGAGACCCGGGTCGCTCGAAGCGAGGACGAGGCGGTGGCCGCTGCGGAGGCGATCGGCTACCCGGTCGTTGTCAAGCTCTACAGCCACACGATCACCCACAAGACCGACGTCGGGGGCGTCATCCTCAATCTCCCCGACGCGGCCGCCGTCCGGGCTGCCTACCGGCAGGTGGAGGCGGCGGTGACCGAGCGCCGCGGCCGGGAGCACTTCGAGGGGGTGACCGTCCAGCCGATGATCAACTACACCGGCTACGAGCTCATCCTCGGCTCCTCCATCGACGACCAGTTCGGGCCGGTCCTCCTCTTCGGGATGGGCGGCCAGCTCGTCGAGCTCTTCCGCGACCGCAGCCTCGGCCTGCCGCCGCTCAACACGACCCTCGCCCGGCGGATGATCGAGCGGACGACCATCGCCAAGGCCTTCGCCGGGATCCGGGGCCGCCGGCCCATCGACCAGGCCGCCCTCGAGCAGCTCCTCGTCCGCTTCAGCCTGCTCGTCGTCGAGCAGCGCTGGATCCGCGAGATCGACATCAACCCGCTCCTCGCCTCCCCGGAGCGGTGCCTCGCTCTCGACGCCCGGATCGTCCTTCACGGCCCGGAGGTCGGCGAGGCCGATCTGCCTCGCCTCGCCATCCGGCCCTACCCGCGCCAGTACGTCGGGACCTGGCGAGCGGCCGACGGCACCGAGCTCGTGATCCGCCCGATCCGCCCCGAGGACGAGCCGGCGATGGTCCGCTTCCATGCCGCCCTCTCGGAGGAGACGGTCTACGCCCGTTACTTCGCCCACCTCGGGCTGACCGAGCGGATCGCCCACGAGCGGCTCGTCCGGATCTGCTTCAACGACTACGACCGCGAGATCGCCCTCGTCGCCGAGCGGCGCGATCCGGCCACCGGAGGGTCGGAGATCGTCGCCGTCGGGCGCCTCTCGAAGGCCCACGCTCTCCCGGCGGCCGAGTTCGCGATCCTCGTCGCCGACCGCTGGCAGCGGCGGGGGATCGGGACGGAGCTCCTCCGGCGACTGGTCGAGATCGCCCGGGCCGAGGGGCTCGAGCGGATCTGCGCGGAGATGCTGGCCGACAACGTCGGGATGCGGCGGATCGCCGAGCGGGTCGGCTTCCGGATCGAGGAGCGGCCCGGGGACGGCACGCTCCGCGCCGAGCTCCGGCTCTGAGGGACCTCGCCGGCACGGGGCTGCGGTCGTCGCTGCCGACCGGGCGGCGCGTCGCCCTGGCCGAACACAACGCGGGTCCCGGCGCCCCCGCTGCCCGCCGCGTCGCCCTGGCCGAACACAACGCGGGCCCTCCCGACCCGGCTGCCCGGCCGCGTCGCTGCGAGCGAACACAACGTCGATGTAACTCGCGGCGAGGCGGGTTCTGTTCGCCCACGCCGACACGGCGCGACGCCGGCACCGGAGAGCCGGCGTTCTGTTCGCCCACGCCGACGCGTTAGCCCGCTGGCGAGGCCGACCGGGCGTCTTGTTCGGCCACACCGACATCTCGAGAGGCCCGCCGCCGAGTCGCCGGGTTCTGTCCACTCACGGCGACACGGCGCGAGGCCGGGACGACGCCGATACCGCGCAACGCCCGGCCCGCGGCCCAGTCACCCGGTTCCGTCCGCTCACGCCGACCAGCCCGGGCGGAACCCGCCCGTCGACGCCGGCCCGCGCTACTCCCGCACGACGACGTTGACGAGCCGCCCGTTCCCGGCGTGAATGATCCGCTCCGGCCGCCGGTCCCCGAGGATGGCGGCGATCTTCGGCCGGGCGAGGACGAGCCCCTCGAGCTCCTCGCGCGAGATCCCGACCGGGACGACGACCCGGTCCCGCAACTTGCCGTTGACCTGGATCGGCACCTCCCGCGTCTCCTCGGCCGCCGCCGCCTCGTCGACGGTCGGCCAGCGCTCCGTGTGGATCGAGCGCCAGGCCTCGCCACGCTCGGCCAGGCGCCGACTCCAGAGCTCCTCGGCGATGTGGGGCGCCGATGGGGCGAGCATGAGGAGGAGGAGATCGATCGCCTCGTTCCAGGCCGGACCGCCGGCCACCACCGTCCCGCGGTACCGGAAGAGCGTGTTCGTCAGCTCCATGAGCTTGGCGACCATGGTGTTGAAGCGGAAGGCTTCGTAGTCGGCCGTCACCTCGCGGAGCGTCCGATGGGCCGCTCGGCGGATCTTCGTCGCCGCTGCCGCCTCGTCCTCGCCCTCCGGCAGCCGGCCCGCGTCCGGATCGCCGGCCTCGGTCCCGTCTGGATCGAGGACGAGCGTCCAGACCCGTCGCAGGAAGCGATGGACGCCCTCGATCCCGGTCGGGCTCCAGGGGCCACCCTGGTCCCACGGTCCCATGAACATGAGGAAGAGGCGGACCGTGTCGGCGCCGTAGCGGGCGACGTACTCGTCGGGGTCCTCGACGTTGCCGCGGCTCTTGCTCATCCGCTCCCCGTCGGCGCCGAGGATCTGGCCCTGGTTGAAGAGGCGCTTGAACGGCTCGCGCTCCCCGACGATCCCCAGATCGGCGAGGGCCTTGGTAAAGAAGCGGGCGTAGAGGAGGTGCATGACGGCGTGCTCGGCCCCGCCCGTGTATTGGTCGACCGGGCACCACCGGTCGACGAGGGCTCGATCGATCGGCCCGTCGGCCTTCGCCGGGGACAGATAGCGGTACCAGTACCACGACGAATCGATGAACGTGTCCATCGTGTCCGTCTCGCGCCGGGCAGGTCCGCCACATCGAGGACAGGCGACGTCGAGGAAGCCCGGATCCCGCTTGAGCGGGTTGTCGCCCCGCCCGCGGTAGTCGACCCGTTCGGGCAGGAGGACCGGGAGATCCTCGTCGGGGACCGGCACGATGCCGTCGCGGTCGCAGTAGATGATCGGGATCGGCGTCCCCCAATAGCGCTGTCGGCTGATGAGCCAGTCGCGGAGCCGGTACGTGACGGCGGGGCGGGCTCGGCCCGTCTCGGCCAGCCAAGCGACGATCGCCCGGCCGCCCTCGTCGGCCGGCAGGCCGCTGAAGCGCCCCGAGTTCACGAGCCGCTCGTCGGCCGTGTGGGCGACGAAGGCCTCGGTGAGCGGGGCGTCCTCGGCCCCCGGTGCGGCCACGACCCGCCGGATCGGGAGCCCGTAGCGGACCGCGAAGGCGAAGTCGCGCTCGTCGTGGGCCGGGACGCCCATGATCGCCCCGGTCCCGTAGCCGAGGAGGACGTAGTCGGCGATGAAGATCGGGATCCGCTCGCCCGTCGCCGGGTTGAGGGCGTCGGCGCCGATCGGAACCCCCGTCTTGTCCCGCTCCGTCGAGAGCCGCTCGATCTCCGTCTCGGCTCGGGCCCGGGCGACGTACGCCTCCACCTCGGCCCGACGGTCGGGCGCGGTCAGGCGGCTGACGAGGGGGTGCTCGGGAGCGAGGACCATGAAGGTCGCCCCGAAGAGCGTGTCGGGGCGCGTCGTGAAGACGGTGATCCGGTCGCCGCCCGGGTGGTGGTCGGCTGGTGCCGTCTCGAAGACGATCTCGGCCCCCTCGGAGCGGCCGATCCAGTTCGTCTGCATGACCCGGATCGGCTCCGGCCAGTCGATCCCCGAGAAATCGAGGAGCTCGTCGGCGTACTTCGTGATCCGGAGGAACCACTGCTCCAGGTCGCGCTTCTCGACCCGGGCCCCGCAGCGCCAGCAGCGCCGTTCGGCGCCCTCGACCTGCTCGCGGGCGAGGGTCCCGTCGTTCGGGCACCAGTCCACCGCGGCCATCGCCCGGTAGGCGAGGCCGGCCTCGTAGAAGCGGAGGAAGAACCACTGGTTCCAGCGGTAGTAGGCCGGATCGCAGGTCACCACCTCGTGGTCCCAGTCGAAGGTGGCGCCCATGCTCCGGAGCTGGCGCCGCATGTTCTCGATGTTCCGCATCGTCCACTCGGCCGGATGGATGCCCGAGCGGATGGCTGCGTTTTCGGCCGGCAGCCCGAAGGCGTCGAAGCCGATCGGGAAGAAGACGTTGTAGCCGTGCATCCGCCGGAAGCGGGCGAGGGCGTCGGTCGGGGTCGTGATGTACCAGTGCCCGATGTGGAGATCGCCCGACGCGTAGGGGTACATCGTCAGGAGGTAGTACTTCGGCCGGCTCGTGTCGGCCAGGTCGGTCCGGTAGAGGCCGAGCTCGGCCCAACGGGCCTGCCAGCGCGGCTCGATCTCGGCCGGGTCGTAGCGCTCGATGCGGGTACGGTCGCGGATCGTCGTCACGGCGATGGGCTGCCTTTCACCCCGAACCGGTCGGCTCGGCGAAGCGCCCCGACGAAGAACCCCCCGCCGAACCGGCGAGGGGTCACATGGTCGGCGCGATCAGGGCGTTGGTGGAGCTACGGGGATTCGAACCCCGGACCTTCTGAATGCCATTCAGACGCTCTCCCAGCTGAGCTATAGCCCCACGCTAGATGCGAGAGTATAGCGCACGGTCGGCCGGGCCGAGGCGCCGGAGCCGTTCGACCCGAGCGAGGGAGTCGTTCGCCCCGACCGGTCACGGCTCCAGGCGCGGCTCAGAGGCTGTGAACGAACCGTGCCAGGGTCGTCCGCTGGCAACCGCTCGCCGGCTGGACGGCTGCTTCCCGCGATGACCGGTCCAGCCGTCCGCCAACGGCGGGGATGGCGGTCCTCCTGCCGCACCGCACCGGGCCAGCTCGGCCGG
>Ga0272446_1002089_pt1 | contig 27946 bp, 24 predicted proteins | sample YNPCB0061_FD_194587 | JGI IMG/M metagenome (GOLD analysis project Ga0272446, IMG submission 194587) | Hot spring microbial mat communities from Yellowstone National Park, WY, United States - YNP-CB-006-1 | ecosystem: Environmental > Aquatic > Thermal springs > Hot (42-90C) > Sediment | place...
AAAATGTATGCGTATGAGATGGATTTCTCCCGCAGGCATGCCATGTCTTCCAATTATTGTGGAGCATGGGGGGGCAGGGGATTTTTTCTCATAACACTTCTTAATATATTAGCTATGCTAACACTATAAATATAGACGCTTTGGCGCATTTATCCTAAATTTTTTCGATCGCCATTACCTAGGGGTAGAGTCAGTGGCAAATACCGCTATTTCCTAGGTAATAATTCCTATGGTGCGGCTGTTTTTTGCCCACGCCCTTATCAACAACATCCCACTCTCAAATGGGCAGTTTTTCCCTCTCCCTTTGGGCGAGGGGAGTAATGGGGGGATGATTGCTTTCATTCCTCAAGCCACTTGTCCCGCAGTAGCATAGGGGATAGAGATAAAGGACTGCGATGGACTGGTTAGAGTTGGGGCTTACCTTTGGTTTGGGATTTTTGGGCAGTTTGGGGCACTGTGTGGGGATGTGTGGTGGTTTGACCCTAGTATTTGCCCGTTTAGCCTGTAGCGATCGCTGGGATGAGCGGCTGAGGTTTCATCTGTGCCTAAATCTGGGCAGGATAGCCAGTTATGGAATAGTTGGTGCGGTGTTGGGGGGGGCGGGGTCGTTGATCACCAAGGGACGGGAGGTGGTCAGTGTGGGTTTGGGTCTGTGGTTAGTTGGGTTGGGTTTGGTGCAAGTCATTCCCCAGTCCTGGAGCCAACAGTTAAATTGGCACGGGCTAAACCTGAATTTTTGGCATACAAAACTGAGTCAGGCGATGGCAAATATGGCACATCGGGTGTCTTGGTGGCAGACATGGGTGCTGGGGCTATTGTGGGGGCTGATTCCCTGTGGGTTTCTCTATACGGCTCAGATTAAGGCGGCGGAATCGGGTTCGATCGAGGGCGGTTTTTTAGTCATGGTGGCGTTTGGTCTGGGGACAATTCCTGCCATGGTGGGCAGTGGTTTTTGGTTTAGCTATCTCAATCACGATCGGCGTTCCCAGTTATATCGATTTGGGGGCTGGATCACCCTTGTGCTGGGGGTGATTACGGTGGCACGGACAGATAGTCTGCACGATATTGCGGGTTATGGGGCATTTATCTGTCTGGGGTTGGTGATGATCGCCCGCCCGATCGGTAGGTTAGTCCGTCTATTTTTGGTCTATCGCAGGTTGTTGGGGGTATCGGCTTTTGCCTTGAGCCTAGTGCACGCCTTGGTTATGCTGGAACACAGTCTGGGGTGGAATTTAGATGGGTTAAGTTTTATGATGCTCCATTACCAGTGGGGCGTGGGGGCGGGGGTGGGGGCAATTGCTCTGATGGTTGTGCCAGCCATGACCAGTTTTGATGGGGCGGTCAGGTATCTGGGGGGATGGTGGCGGCGGATTCATCTGTTGGGGGTGTGGGCTTTTTTTGCCAGTGGGGCACATATTTTGTTGACGGGTTCCCATTTTTTAGGGGCGGTGGTGTGGGATACACCCCAGTTGGTGAACTGTATAATTTTGGGTATAGTTACTACCTCGGCTTGGTTACTGCGGCAAAAATGGCTGTGGCAAGTGTGGGGGCAGGGAAAATTATATTTGCCAGCAGGTTATGACCCAGAAAAATTACTTCAAGCCAAGGACGATCGTTCCTAGTCTGACCATCCTGATCAGTTCCTTACTGTCGGGACACACGGTAAGTATCGATCAAGGGGCGGGGATTGCGGGTACATGGCACATTGAACCTAACCACAATCCCAGAGCTAATCAACCTGCGGTGGTGTGGGTGGCGGTGACCCGTCGCGGGGGACAACCAATTCCCATGCACCAGTTACAGTGTCAATTATTCGTATTTCGTTTGCCCTGCCGAGACCAACCTGTGCAGACTTTGTCCCTACGGGCGATCGATGCGGAAAATTTTCGCCAGATTCCCAGTGCTCAAGTTACTGTTCCGCAACAGGGACGCTATCAGTTGGCCCTAGATTGCGTAAAACCGCAACCTTTTCGCCTTACCTATGAAACGATCGTGCGGTGATACGCCTTTCCCTCTCCCCAAGAGCGAGGGGAGGAGCTTCAGTTTTTGACAAAGAAGTCAGGTGAGATAGGCTCTTGGGCTTGATCCGGGGCAATAGTGAGTTTTTTGCCATCTTCCTCGATCGTCATCACCAAAGGTTTGTCAGAGGGGGGTGTCTCCTTGCCAGAGCCGTCAGTTACAGCCTTTGCCATCAGTTTCATGGTCTTGTCTTCTACATTGACATACTCCCCCAGCTAAAGCTGGGGGATTCTTGTTCTTGGTTCCATGATCGTACTTACTATTTCTAGTTGCCCATCCATAGCAGAGGTACCTATCTCCCCAAGCGTTCCCCCTTTCGGAGCGGTTCCCTTTTGCCCAAAGGTACCGTTGAACCAACACAAAAACCTTAAATCGGTTCTTTAGCCGTTAGGCTACTGGGTTTTGCCTCTTGCTTTAGTATAGCACAAAGCTGTCCTACTAGCTTGCTTCTGCGTAGGGGTTTTAGACCCATGTTTTTTTGATAAAATGGTTTGCGCCTTACATCCCTGCCCTCAAGGGCAGGGCTTTACGGCGTTTTTTCGGTAAGATTTTTGGTCTGCCTTTTTCTTGTCAGAATAATTGCCACTGTACTCACCCGTAAAGGCAGAGAGATCATCCTTTGGGGCGGTGGGGGGACTAGCTATAGGAGTGGCGGCGGGCTGGGCAGTAGAATCGGGAGCGGTAGTTTGTTAGGCAGGGCGTGGTTGACAAGCACCTATTAACAGGGAGAAGGATAACAGGGTTAAGGCTAGTTTGTGCATTACTGTTGTTAAATTGTAATTTGGGTAAGTCTGAATAACCCTATTCTACAATGGCGCACAATTGCTAAAAATTTCCCCAAGAAAATAGGGTGCAAGCGATCGGGGCAGAGAGTTGGTCTGATTTTGCCATTTGCTTTATAGAATCTGTTAACTAATGAGGGATATATAGACTCCCCGTATACCATAATAGATATGGTTTGCAACCCACCAGTTGAGAGTAAAAGTCAGACGAAGTCGGGGCCTCCAAAGTCTGGGAAATGGTAAAAAATAGATTGTACCCAGGGACATTGGGGAACGGAAACCGCCTGTCAAGTCGGTCTGTCAGGGGTCTATGACCTAGATAAGTGGCGTGGGGCAGGAATACCCAATCGTGAGGTTGGTCAGCCTGCGCTGTACCCGTAGGGTCAGCGTCGGGAGGATGTCACAATTAACTCCTAGTCTAATTGCATTTCAGTCATGGCAGATTCCAGTAGTATCTCTCCTAACTCCACTACTGTCTCGACCAATGGGGGGCTGGCTTCCATGCCTGCTTGGTACGAATATATTTTCCACAATGCTTTAGAGGGAATAATAGTAATTGATGCTGACCTAGTGATTCAACAGGCAAATTCCAAGGTAGCGGAAATGCTGGGTTACGACACCAGCGCACTAATCGGTAAATCGATCGAGGATTTTCTTAGCCTAGATGGGCAGGGTTTGACGCAACTGCATCCAGACCAAGACATCCCTGCCCAGCCGCCCGCCGAATCCCATTTTTATCTACGGCACAAGCAGGGCAAGGCAATCTGGGCATTGGCGATGGTCACGCCCATTTTCGATCGAGACAGTACCTACACGGGAACGGTCATTAGATTGCGGGAAACCACTGAGCGCAGACATTTATTAGAGGAAATCCAGAAAAAGTCTCTGGCGCTGGAAGTGATCATGGATGGGATTGCCATGCTGTCCAGGCAGGGGATAATTACCTATGCCAATCCAGCGTTTGCCCAACTGTTTGGCTATGCCTTTGTCAAGGATTTATACGGGAAAGAGTGGCAAGAATTATTTATCCCTGAAGCGCGCCCCCGACTGTATGCGGAAGCCATGGGTGCTTTACAGGAAGTCCATCGCTGGCAGGGAGAGGCTCCAGCCCAACGGCGCAACAAAACCCACTTTTGGGCAGAGCAATCCCTGACCCTGACCACTGACGGCACAATTATTTGTGTCTGTCGGGATATGACCGAACGCGCCAATTTTGAAGCCGCCTTAGCCAAAAGTGAAATGTGGTTTAGGGCGGCGGTAGAGGGTAGCTCGGATGTATTCTTTATGTTAGAAGATACTCCCGATCGACAGGATTTTGTATTTGTAGAGGTGAATCGCTGGGGGGAAAAGCTATGGCAAAAAGAACGCACTGAGATTATCGGTAAAAGGTTTCGCCAATTGATCTCCCATCCTACCCTCTTGGGCTTACTGCCTAAATATCGCAGGGTGATGGAATCCGCTAAGCCCCTAGATGAAGAATTGCTCTGGGATAACCAATGGTATTGGCATCAGATGGTGCCCCTGCCCAATGGGGTGGCGATTACCCTGCGCAACATCACTGAGCGCAAAAGGGCGGAAGCGGCCCTCAGGGACAGTGAACAACGCTATCGGCTCTTGGCAGAACATTCCACGGATATTATCTCCCGCCATAGCCCCGATGGTCGCTACACCTATGCTTCACCTGCCTGTTATGCCCTCTTGGGCTATCAACCCACCGAATTGATTGGTCATTCTCTTCTGTCGATCGTGCATCCCGACGATCGGGAAAGGGTGGAATTAGCCCTGCAGGTATCCATCACACATCCGATTGTCAACAGCGTTTCCTATCGCGCCCTGGGCAGGGGGTCGCAGGGCACCATCTGGCTAGAGACTCTCCTGCACCCTGTATTTGCCCACCGTGGGCGCAAAATTCAGGAAATAATTGCCACCTCACGGGATATTACTCAACGGCGCGCCACCGAACAGGATTTATTGGTGAGTAGTGAACGCCTGCGCTTGGCATTAGAAGCCAGCAATGACGGACTATGGGACTGGAATGTGCAGACAGGGGAATGTTATGTGAGTCCCCGCTGGTTGCGGATGTTGGGTTATCAAGAGGGCGACCCCATTCCCCAAGTGAAACAATGGCGGCAATTTGTGCATCCTGCCGACCAGATGGTGGCAGTACGGGCACTGCGCCAGCATTTCCACCAGAACAACCACAACTACGAAGCCGAATTGCGGGTACGACATCCCGATCGCCAGTGGATTTGGATGCAGGTTAGGGGGCAGGTGGTGGCACGGGATCCCCGCAATAACCGTCCCCTGCGCATGATTGGCACTTTTACGGACATCAGCGAACGCAAACAAATGGAATTATTGATCCAAGAGCGGGAGCGGGTGATCCGCGAACTGTATCGGGTGACTGCCCAACGCGACCTGGTATTTTCCCAAAAATTACGGGCGCTGTTGGAATTGGGCTGTAGTTATTTGCAGTTGTCCATGGGTCGCCTCACTCAGGTGAAAGAAGATGAAATTCTGGTGGTGGATATGGTGGGGGGCGATAACCCTGCACCTAAAACTATTCCTGTGGCAGTGTTTAATCAACTGTTGTGTCATGATGTGTTTTACCATGACCAGTTTTTGACCTTGCAAAATATCTCTAACTCCCTGTGGCAAGACCACCCCAGCCAAGAGATTCTACCTTTAGAAACCTATATTGGCGCTAGGGTGGAGGTGGCCAATCAACCCTATGGGGTACTGTGTTTCTTCTCTGATCGACCCCAGACTAGAGCGATTCAATCAGCGGATGAAGAAATTATCCGCCTGATGGTGCAGTGGATCGGGGCAGATTTGGAGCGACAACAACGGAATGCGGAACTGAAAAATCAATTCGAGCAATTGGTATTGTTAAAGAAAATCACCAACAAAATCCGCTCCAGTTTAGATAGTAAAGACATTCTCAATATCGCGGTAGAAGAGGTGGGTAGGGCACTGCAAGTCAGTCGCTGTATCATGCACACCTATGTACCTGACCCCGAACCCGCCATTCCTGCGGTAGCCGAGTATCGATCGGGGGACTGGCAATCCCTCTTGGACATAACTATTGCCATTAAGGGTAATCCCCACGCCCAAGCGGTAATGGCTCAAGATATAGCGGTGGTCTCCCCTAATGTGTTTGATGACCCTCTCATTGTGCACAAACAGTTCTGTGAGCAGATTCAACTGAAATCTATGATTGCCCTGCGCACGTCCTATAACCATCAACCCAACGGAGTTTTGGTAGTGCATCAATGCGATCGATTTCGGGAATGGACAGCGGATGAAGTGGACTTTTTGGAATCGATCGCGGGGCAGTTGGGTATTGCCATTGCCCAAGCCAATTTACTGGATCAGGAAAAGACCAGACGCAGGGAAATGGAACAGGCAAAAATTATGGCAGAGCAGTCTAACCGTGCCAAGAGTGAATTTTTAGCCATGATGAGCCACGAAATTCGTACCCCCATGAATGGAGTTTTGGGCATGACCCATCTGGTACTGCAAGACCCAGACCTCAAATCTGAACATCGAGAGGCACTAGAGACGGTAGAGACCAGTGGTACAGCCCTGTTGAATATCCTCAATGACATTCTCGATTTGTCCAAAATTGAATCAGGCAAACTAGAATTGGAAATACGCAGTTTTCAGGTGTGGGACATTGTCCAAGATACGCAACAATTACTGTCCCATCTTGCCCAAGCCAAACACATTGAGATGCTGACTGCCATAGCTCCCCATGTACCCAAACGGGTGAAGGGGGATTCCACTAGGATTAAGCAGATATTATTGAACCTAGTCAGTAATGCCATTAAATTTACCGATCGGGGCAGGGTGGAAATATGTCTTGATTATGTGCCCAACAGTTCAGACCATCCCCTGTCTGGATTTCTCTTTCAAATAAAGGATACGGGGGTAGGCATTCCTGCACACCTGATGGAACGCATTTTTCAACCCTTCATGCAGGGGGATGCGTCCACCACTAGGCAGTATGGAGGCACTGGTTTGGGGCTGTCCATCAGTCGCCGCCTCTGTGACATGATGGGGGGCAAATTGTGGGTACACAGCGGAAGCCACACGGGCGGTGATCCGCCCCAAGACTGGCAAAGCCCCACCCCCCACCGTGAAGGAACGGTATTTTATGTCCTATTACCTCTGGAGATTGATGTAGAGATGAATGTGTCCGTGCCCAAGCCTGTGCCCCCCGCTAACACAACCCGTAACCTGAAACTGCTGTTAGCGGAAGATAATCTAGTTAATCAAAAGGTAGCCACCAAATTACTTGCCCGCTTGGGGTACTCTACCCGCGTGGTCAATAATGGGGTGGAAGCGTTGCAGGTTTTGGCAGAAGAAACCTTTGATGTGGTATTTTTGGATGTGCAGATGCCAGAGATGGATGGCTTGACCGCCGCCAAACACATTAAGACTAACCATGCCCATCCCCCCTACCTAATTGCCATGACCGCCAATGCCATGCAGGGCGATCGAGAAGAATGTCTGGCGGCGGGAATGGATGACTATGTGAGCAAGCCCATTCGCCTAGAGGATTTACAGGCGGCTTTGGACAGGGCGGCTAGCTCCTTTGATAGGGCACAAAAAACAGGCGGGGATGCAGTAGATAAATGACGGGGGGTTGACTGGGTTCAGGCGGGGGCGTTTCATTCACGGTAAAGGGACGGCTGGGCGGTGGCACTTCCCAAAAAATCACCTGATTCTCCACCCTGCGTCCATTGGTGCGAAATAAACCTCGATCGAGGGCGATTTCTGGGCGCAAAATATAGTTTCTGCCTTGATACAAAATTTGCCCGGGCATACGCACAATGATGGATAGGGCAGTGCGCACGGATAGTTGATTAAAGAGAGCGGTTAGGGTGCGTGCCCAAGCATTGGCTAACTCCACTACGCCGGGGGCATTGGCAAACAGGGCATCGGCGGTGGTTACTTCTAGGAGGGGTTGGCCCTGCAGGCGGATGATGGCTAGTTGGGGTTTGGGGGTAGGAGAGGGGCTAATGGGAGGAGTAGCAGTTGGGGTAGGGGGCACAAATACTTCTACAGTCCAGGGTTGGTTAGGGTCAAGATTAAAAATAATTTCATTTAAGCGCTGTTGAGCTTGGCGGGTACGATCGGGGCTAGAAAACTCTATGGCGGGCTGACCCGCAATGCGCCACAAATCCCTTGCCCATAAATCCATAGGAGAAATCACAGCCAGTGCTAGTACTGTAGAGGCAGTAATTAAGCTGGTGATTAGGGAGACAACAATGTTAGCAAAACGCATTATTCCGTGTTTGGATGTGACAGGGGGACGGGTGGTGAAAGGAGTAAATTTTGTCAATCTCAAGGATGCGGGTGATCCTGTGGCACTGGCGCAGGTCTATAGCCAAGGCGGGGCAGACGAAATCGTCTTTTTGGACATTACCGCCACCCATGAGGAACGACCCATACTCTTGGATGTAGTATATCGTACCGCCGAAACCGTATTTATTCCCCTCACAGTGGGGGGTGGCATTCGGGACATGGCTGGCATTCGTGCATTATTGCGGGCGGGGGCGGATAAAGTCAGTCTCAATTCGGCGGCGGTGGCTAATCCCGATCTGATCAATACCGCCAGCGATCGATTTGGCAGTCAGTGTATTGTGGTCGCCATCGACTGTCGCCGTAATGGTCGGGGTGGCTGGAATGTATTTGTGCGGGGGGGCAGACAAGATACGGGCAAAGATGCCATCGCCTGGGCACAGGAAGTGGTGAACAGAGGGGCGGGGGAAATTCTCTTAACTAGCATGGATCAGGATGGCACCCAAGGGGGCTATGACCTAGCGCTTACCCGTCAGGTAGCCTCAGCGGTTCCCGTACCTGTAATTGCTTCGGGGGGTGCGGGCAATTGTCACCATATTCAAGCCGCCTTCACCGAAGGCAAGGCAGAGGCGGCCCTCTTGGCTTCCCTTTTGCACTATGGACAATTGACTATCCCTGAAATTAAAACCCACCTAGCTCGATCGGGCATTTGTGTCCGCCCTTGTCCCCTTGACACTTAAACCCTCACCCCCACCAAGCCATCTAGCCAGTCTCCAGCCCGATCACCCTAATCAACTCTTGGGTGGCGGTCTCTAAATCATCGTTGTAAATAATTACATCAAATTCATGGGCGCAGTTAATCTCTTTAATTGCCGTTTCCATGCGTTGTTGGATGGCGGCTTCACTCTCGGAACGGCGTTGGCGCAGGCGCTGTTCTAACACCTCTAAAGAGGGGGGCATAATAAAGATGCGCTTGGCGGAAGGGAAATTTTGCTTTACCTGTCTTGCCCCTGCCACTTCTATTTCTAACAGCACTAACCGATTTTGGGCAATGCCCTCCTCCACTGGTCTGCGGGGCGTGCCATACAAATTGCCCGAGTATTCTGCCCATTCCAAAAAGGCTCCCGCCTCTACCTGTGCCAAAAAGTGCTCCCTTGTCCAGAAATAATAGTTCACCCCGTCCTGTTCATCTGCCCTGGGCGATCGAGTGGTGGCTGAAATCGATAACTGCACTCGATCGGGGAATTGGGCACAGATACGATTGACCAAAGTACCCTTGCCCACTCCACTGGGACCTACCACTACTACTAACTGACCTTGCATAGATTGGGGATAAATTTTATTAGTTGATGGGAAAAATGTTGGGTATTCATAACCCTAGAATAACCTCCCCCAGACTGATTTATCTTCATAAAACTCGGCGACTGAGGCTATGAAACAATAATTCGGGGTCTAACAGTCCCACTTGTCGATCGTTCCAGCAAAACACCTGACGATTAAAGGATTCTGAGCGTTTGGCTACCGTAGCGGGCGCTTTGAATAACTGGGATTGCAGGCGATAGATGCCATCCATTTCATCCACCAGAAATACCCACCGCTGGCGGTCTTTTGCCACTACCACCATTCTTTGATGAATCAAACTGGATTTGGCGACTATTGCGGTTTGGTTTTCCTCAATCCCCAATAAAAAGAAACACACAATTGTAGTTCCCCCCGAATGTTCACCATGCCCAACAGGATGGCATTAGTGCGATGGGGAATGATATGAATAGGTAAGACATCGGTAACTTCGGCGAATAGGTGCGAGGGTAAGGACAGCCATTCCGTGCCCAAGCGAAAGATGCCCAAAGACAGGGTATCAAGGGTTTTAGGGTCCGTTTGTTCATCTGTTTGTTGAAAAAATGCCGTCCATTCCTGAATATACCCAGGGGGTGGCTGTCGCTGTAACAGATTGCGCCCCGCCGAGGCATAAATGCCGCAATTATGGCAGTGGCTATGGGTTTTTAGCTCAGAACAGGAACGATCGCCCCATACACCAATCTCCCGCCAACAATTTTGCACTGGTAGAAAGGCTGTCATAGGTTACGGGCTTGTTGCAGTTGAAACCGTGAAATTGCCCGCCGTAGGTCTTTGCCCGCCTCGTTCAGTTGCTCGATCGAGCGGTTAATCTCCCGCAGAGCATCGGCAGTTTGACGGGCGGCTTCACTGAGTTGAATCATGGCTTCACTGATTTGGTTCGCCCCCACCGACTGGGCTTCCATGCCTTGATTGACCGATGCAAATCGGGGCGCTAGGGCTTGCACTTGACCGATTACCTGAGACAGTTGCGCACCCACATGATGGAATGGATATAAGTTATCGGTCTTTAGACAGGGCGCGCCAAGGCATTTATGGGCAAAATTCCTTTCGGGGGGTGGACAAGGACATCCTCCAGCACTATTTTCGTCCCTATGCCCAGGGCTACGAATTGCAGGAGATGATTAAATCCAAGGTGCAGTTTAGCTACGGGAATCTGTTGCAGTTTAAAGCTTTTCAGGAATATGACATTATCTTTTGTCGCAATTTGCTCATTTATCTCGATCGAGATACCCGTACCCAAGCCATTGCCAATTTAGCCAGAGCCTTGACCCCTGATGGACTATTGTTTGTGGGGCATTCCGAGGCGGGTTGTTTAATGAATACGGTTTTTGTGAGTGCTGGTCCCGCCAAAGCGTTTGTGTTTCGCCGACATCAGCCCACCCCAGCACCTATGCCAGTAGTGCCCCAGCCCTCTCCCTCCGTTAAGGTAGTCGCCCCACCCCCAGAGTGTTTATTGGCACAGGCACAACTCAAAGCCAATCAAAATGACCTAGTATCTGCCCTGAGTCTGTGTCAGGCTTACCTACAGGCACACCCCCTAGACAGTTCTGCCCATACTTTGTTAGGGGAAATATACCAAGCCCAAGGGGAAATTGCCCAAGCCATGCAGTGCTATCAAAAGGCTCTCTATCTTGATCCTGTCCATTATTCTGCCCTCGTCCATCTCATGCTCCTGAAACAGGAACAGGGCGATCGAGCAGGGGCAATGATTTTGCAACAACGGATCGATCGATTAGGGCACAGGGAAAATTAACTAAAATTTAGCGGACTATCAGTTTGGTATCCACAGTGAAGTTAGCGCTAGCTTGGGAATCGATGGTGGTGTTGAGCGATAGTTTGATATTGCCATTAGGTTGGAGGTTGAGCTGGGTCAGTTTTAGACCATCACTGGGAGGAGCAATTTTATTCAGTCCTCTGCGCGAATATCCTGACCCAGAATTTTGTTGGTTAAATATATTTAGTAGATACCCTTTGGGTTGCTTTTGGTCAAAGATGATTACCAAAATGGCAAAACTGATGTTAGGTTCGGCAATATCGCCTATTATGTCTAAAATTTCATCTAAAGGTGATTCAGCCTTGCGGATTCTGTCTATATCACTGCTAGTAACAACGGTAGGCAGGGCGGCAACGGTAAGAGCGTAGTTAGTCTCGTCGGATTTATTTTTTTCTAAAATGGCGATCGAGCCTTTGAGCTGGGAACTTTTCCCCTGAAACATCACCGTGCCACTGGCTTTGTGATCCGCAAGCACCGCACCAGTGGTAATTCTGAGACCACCACCACTCCACTGCCAGATGGATGAACCTTGGATCACCAGAACTACCGCTAAAACCGCAAACAGGATGCGTAAGGACTTGGGGGAAAATAAATTCCCGCCTTTGCCACCAGCCATTTGCATACCTACGGCTGTTATCCCCCCGATCGCTCCACCTAAAATCTCAAACCACCATACAGTTAAGAATCCTAAGATAAACCAAAAACTCACCATAATAAGCCCGCAAATGCCCCCAATTAGTTTTTCCTGAAGCACTCCCATAAACCCTGCCACGATCGACACCACCGCCAAGAGAATGCCCAGCCAGCCAAAGGCGGACACTGCACCACTTAGGAGCCATGCACAAACCCCCGCTAGAACTGCGGTAATTAGAATCATGGGCACTTCATCAACACTGAAAGATTGGGAAGATTGCGCTTGGGTAGAGGATTTGGTCGGGCTAGGCGATCGAGCAATTTTATTGTTTACCTGTTTGGGTGAGGGTGTATGACCCGTTTTAGCACTGCGGCTGGGTGGAGGGGTATCTCCTTTTGGCTTAGAGTGGCTAGGGGTCTTGACCCTGTGGGGTTGGGAATAGGATTCGCCAGTAATTTCCCCCATGGTTTTGGCGGGATCATAGCAGTAGCGACTCAGCCACACCTTGAGCGATCGTAACAGTTCTTTATTGCTGTGCATGGCTCTAACCAAGTCTTGTCCATCCCCAGACAATTTATTTAACTCCCTGATGGAAGGTTCCTGATCGGGATTGGCAAACCATTCTTTGAGGAATTGCAATAATTGAATCTGCTTTTCCCGTTCCCAGTTGTGAAATGCCTTGATTTTCTCCCTGACTTCTTGGGAGGGTTTATCCACATCGCCTTCCACCAGTTGGCGGTTGCGACTGAAACAAAAACTATTCAGTTTTACCTCTTGTGCCTCTTTGATCTCGGGCTGGCTATCGATCACTGGTTCCTGCTCCAAAAAATCCATGGGAACCGAGAGCATGGGTTCTTCTGGGAGAAAGTTCAGGGGCGACTCCTGCAGGGCAAATTCTGCCTGCCAATCGGGGGTTTCCTCTCCCAAAATGCGACTGGCGACCACCACTGAGGCAATATGGGGCAGGGCATCTTGGGTTTTATCTTTAATCAACTGCACCAGTTCAGGACAGTCAGGGGGCAATTCGGGCGGACGATTCAGGTACACATAGATTTGGTCAGGGGTATCCACCACCTGCACCACCACCCCATAAAAGTCTGCTTCCATTTGCAGTGCTGTCGTCAGTTGCTCTATTTCATTCATATCTACCCCCTCTAGCTAGTACAAACATACCAGCCCTGCGTTAAGATGCGGTTAAGAAGAGGTACGGTCAGGCTATGCTTGTATGGCGGTTTGAGCCAGTTTTCAGGGTTTATCTTGCACAGGCGCAATTTTGGGCTATTTTTCCCAAGTTATTTTTTGTAGAGCCGAGTTAATAAATTTGTCGATAAATTCCCGTTTTTGATAGAGCTGGAACTGTTGGGCTACCACCCCGTTAATGCCCCCGTCGCCCCAGTCCTGATTACGGCGAAAATACTCTCGGCAACTTGCCCCAGCGATGCGGGTGAGATATGCGCCACTAATGGATTGCACAACCGCCCTGACGATCGTCCCCACTACGGTAATTCTGATTAGGTTGGTCATCATGCGACTTACCCCTTTGACAATGCCTTGACTGATCAGGGTGCGGGTCAATGCCCCTGCCAATGCTTTGCCCGCCTCTTGGTCTAGGTCACAGCCATAGACTTGGCCAATTTCTATCACCATTTGGGTATGGATGGCGGCCACCGCCAACAGGTCCAGGAGGGGGACTGGCACTGCAAATACCGCCCCAATTACCCACCACTGGTATTTGTCAATGATCTGTTCCACTTGAGCGTGGCGTTGCTGATCGATCGTTGCCTGTACCTGTTCCTGTAAATTTTGGCTTTGTAACAGGATATTGTCGGCAATTAAAGTTTGCTTTTCTTGACTGAGGATGCTCACCAATCGATCGAGGAGGGGTTGGAGGCGGGGGCTGGGTTGCACCATTTCCCCAGAGGGTAGGGGCACAGATGGGGGACAGGCTGAGACGGGCACAATATCACCGGGGGCAATGAGGGGGCTGAGTTGTTGGCGCAATTTAATTAAAATGGTGTCTAAATCACTGGGCAGGTAACGATCAATTTTGTTGAACACCAATAAAACCCGCTTGCCAATGGCACACAAATTTTGCAAAATCAGCAATTCTGATTGATACAGGTCTTCGGCAATGACAAATAACAATAAATCAGCTGTAACCGCCACCTCCCGCGCCTTGGTTTCTCGTTCCGTACCGTGAACCTCCAAAGTACCGGGGCAATCCACCAGCTCGATCGGGCAGGACAGGTGCGGAATAGTGATGGGGGGATAGGTTGTAGGTGCGCTAGTTGTGCCCATCGCGGCTGATACTGCGCCCTTTAGGTCTGATCCACAGTATTGGTGCAGGGCATTGACCAGAGAAGTTTTGCCCCCAGACCCCACCCCAAATACCACCACCCGCAGGGGACGATCGTCCAGTTCCTGTTGTAATCGCTGGGCTTGGGATGCCAGAGCCTGCCTAGTAATCTCATCCTCAATTTGTTGTAACTGTTGCTGGAGGGCAGATAAACTTTGATGAACGGCGCGGTCGGATCGAGGAGAGACACTGGGTTTGCTAGGCGGAGACTTTGTTTTGTGGGTTTTGCCCAAGTAGCGCCCCACTGCCCACACCGCCAGACTTGCCCCCCCTGCCAATAACAAAATCACTAATCCTGCTAACCAGGGCGACACAGGCACAAGGGCTTGATAAATTGCCAATAGCCGATCGAGAATGGCTAAAATTGCCACAGTGACTACTATTACAGCCACTACCCCCATCAGCAGTCGCCAATTTCTCATGGCTTAGGTTCTACCAATTCCACTCTCGATCGGGATCGTTGCGGGTGCGTCCATAGGCAGGGCGGCTGTCAGGGTCATTACCATAGGCAATAAACAAAGGGAACCTGAGCAAATCCACAGGGATCAGCACCTCCGTTTCATCCACAATAATCAGGGGCATAAATCCTTCTTTTTGCAATCGATCGCCCTTTACGGTCATGGACTCGGCATCTTCAAATAGAACTACCCCTTTATCAGGGCCAAAATGCTCCCGATTTAATCCCAAACAATCCTGAAATCCCCTGCGCCATTCCCCCAATCGTTCAGGAGAAGTAGCCAACACCAAGACACGAATTTTATCCTGATACAAAGCCCGCAAAACCGACACGATCGCCGAAGCCACCAAGATATTTTGTAACCTAGTGCCCATGGTACGGATAGCGCCCCTGCCCGCCTGATTAAAAAACCAATTTGCCACCCGTTCCGTGTGGGTCAATTCGAAGGTACGGCGTAATTTCCACGGGGGGGCATAGTAGTCAGGTAGGGTACGATACCGTTCGAGGAGTTGCTCGATACGTTCCTGCAAATTGGCAAATGCCTGCTCACTGAGTTGGGGTACGGGGGTGGGTTCAGGGGCTGGCGGCGGGGGGGTAGGGCCAGCCGTATCCGCAGGGGCAAGTTGCAGTTGTTTTTCCGCCAAGGTGACCATATCCTGCAAACTACCGACTAAATAATCCTTAAAACCCTGTACCCGCACAGCCACCTCTTGGGAGACCCCTGCATAGGTGGTACGCATTTCTTGCTCTAGGCGATCGCGCTTGCGCTCCAGGATAGTAATCTCTGCCAATAAATCCTGTTGTTTTTGCTGTAAATACCTAGTGCTCTCTTTAATAAATTTTTCTAGCGCCGTGCCGATCTCTGCAGTTTGGGTAGCAATTATCTGTTTTTTGCGCTGTTCTAATTCCGCAACTTCCTGTTGCAGTTGGTGCAAATAGTCCCGATCGTTTTTCTCTGGCTCGATCGCGATTGGTGCGGATTGGGGGGCATCACTCATAGGTTCCAGTTTATTTATTACCTTCTAAAACTATAGTGCGATTTCAGGTTACTAGGGACAGTTGGCACAGAAATATGAGCTATCCTAGACTACTGAACCCAAATTTAGCGATCCATCCACTGGCAGTTTATGGAAAATTTATTTTCCACCCAAGCAATCATGGTTATGCTCCTGGCGGGGTATGGAATAGCCATGTGGAAATTTCTCAGTAGCGCCCCCAAAGTGCATACGGTGATGGTCACCGACCTAGAACAGGCGCGCTTTTTTTATGAAGAATTGTTAGAACTCCCCCCTGCGGTGGTGCCTCTGCACTACTACTACGGCTATGAAGCGCCCTTGGGCATGATGCCCGACAGCCCGCCCGTCTATTCCGCCCAAAGAGATGGCATCTGGTATCAACTGCGTAAGAATGTGCAATTACATATCGTCAGCGGTGCGCCCAAGGTGGAAAATCGCCATCGGCATCTGTGTTTCAATCGGGACTGCATTGAGCAAATTCTGTGGCGGATTCAAGTGAGAGGCATCAAGCATAAAATCAAACAAGAAAAGCCCCTACTATTTTTAGTGAAAGATATGGATGGTTACATCACAGAAATAGTAGAAAAGGTTTAGGGAGTATCAATTATTCTTGTATGCGAAGAAACTAAGATGCTGACCAAATACTCCCCTCGCCCTCTGGGAGAGGGGTTGGGGGTGAGGGAAAAGCAGTCTGGAATGGACAGGGAATTGCATCCAACTTCACTCACTTGGGCGTGGAATGTTCTCCTAAATTTTCTCAGATGGTTGGAAGTTTCGGCGACTCCCCTCGCCCTCTGGGAGAGGGGTTGGGGGTGAGGGGAAAGGAGTAGAAATTAAAGTTGGTTAGAGATACTTAAAAACAAGGGGTAAGCTAATCGAATTTAGTCACTAATTCTCCCCCCTCTGGGGTAATATATTTGAGCATCCGCATAATTTCCTATTCCCAACCATGATGAATGACTGGCATCAACTCAAATCCCTAATCCGTGAAGTGGTCAGACAAGTAGTGCGCACAGAGTTGGAAAAGGCAATGGCGGCGCAAAAGGCAGAAATTTTAGAAATGCTGGAACAACTGCTCGATCGATCTACTCCAGTCTATATGGAAGCCCCAACGCCCAGTTCAGGAACTGATGAACAAAATGGGGAAGATTATCCAGAACCACTGGCAGAACTTCTCTCTACCCTTTCCCACGAAATCGATCGACCAGCCGATATTTTAGAAGATAACTTGGCATCTCCAGCCAGCTTACAATTCTCTACGGGAGAACCGCCCACCCTTCCCCTTGAGGATCATTCAGGAATTGCCTCTGCCACTGGGGAAGCGCCCTTAGACCTCAGTCCTGATGCCTCTCTTACTGGGTTAGGGGAAATGGCAGATTTAGGACTGGAGACCAGTTTAGAACGAACCGCCGAACTCACGGATGTACCCGATCGATGGACTGAAGAACCTTCTCCGCCAGTAGCAATGAGTTCACCAACTGTAGGGACTGGTGCATTTACCGAAACCACAGGAAGCCTAGAAATTCAAGCAGAAGTTTCAGCCACCCCGATCGACATCCATACCTTAGAACAGAAGCGCCAAGAACTATTACGACAATTAGCGGAACTGGAAGGGCAGGCAATAGCAGAAACTACAGTAACTCAGGCTGTGACAGAACTTACGGACACAGAGACCTCTCCTGAGAGCCTGCTCCACCAGCCCGAATCAGAGTTAGCAGATGCTCAACCGCAGGAAGCAATAGGAGATAACCCAGAGGATAAGGAAGAGAATTTAGATGAGACTGATCGACTATTGAATGAATTTGCTGACCAAGAAGAACCCAACCAGCAGTCCGAAATAGAAGCGCCCGCTATTCCTGAACCCACCTACAATCCCACCAATCCTTGGTTTTTGGGCATAGATTACTATGATCAATGTCTGAGTTTAGCCCTGACCGACAGCGTCACCCGCCGTACCTACAATCTGCAATTTGCCAGTAACAAACGCTCCAATTATCTACCGTTAGGCGATGATTGGCGGTTAGATCAATGTTGGGATACCTCTATTCCCCAAGCTCTGCAAAATAGCTACGAACAGAAGGTACAGGACATCTTAGCCAAGGTAATCACCGATTTGCGCCATCCCCAGTTGCCCACTAGCGATATGCCCCTGATTTTTGAGAATCTGCGGGGAATCATTGTCAGTCTGCCCATCGGGTACTCCACAGCCTACGGGGTCAGATTTCGCCAAGCCTTACTGCAAGCGGGATGGGCTACCCGCCCCGAATCTATCCTAGTGCTCGATCGAGCCATTGCGCCCCTATTGGCGGTGATTGAGCGACAAAAAGAAGTCAAGAATATCTATCATTTATCTATCCATTGCACCGATGAATCTACGACGATCGCTTTATCGGTGAAGCCCCTAGCCTTTGTCAACCTGCCCTACGGCTATGAATTTGTGGAACATAGTCTCAAAGAAGCCATCAGTAAAAATATCTTTAATCACATTCCCGAACCAGACACAGTGAAATATCTGGTGCATATCTGTCAAGCCCATTTCCATGAACCTAGTCAGCAGAAATGGGAATATGAATGGCAAAATCAACCCATCACCGTCGATCGGAGCCAGATAGACCAGTGCCAACAGCTAGCCCTGAGACAATGGTTAGCACTGGTAGGCCCCCACATCAATCAATTTTTAAGCCAATTGCCAGACCACACCCCCGCCCAAATTTGGTTGATGGGTAAATTGCCCATTGGTTTTTGGGAATGGTTATCGGGTAAATTAGCACCCGCCCGCCCCCAAATGCTCCCCGAACAGGCGGTAACCGAGGGATTGGCGGTGGCTCCCTTTTGGCGCGAATACTTGGACATTGTGAAACTGCAATATAGCGATTATTTTCTGATCCACGAGATTTGCGCCCTGCGACTCCCCGACCCCTGCACTTTTAATACCATTACCGATGCCCTACTGCAACGGGGAGTGAATGTCCGTGCCTGTCTCGATCGGCTACAGCAGATCGTCAACCAAGGGGTTCCCAGCCATCTCGGCTTAGGACAGGACTCCCGCAGTTCCCGACTATTTCAACCTACCCCCGACGGCAAACTCAGCCCCTGTCGGGACAATATGCTGATGATCAGGAGCCACCTGCAACAACTACAATACGGATTGCGTCAAAATTTAGCTGAACCCCTTGTGTTTCCCCATTACCCATGACCTTTTGTCTAGTCAAAAATTTGGGCAGTCCCCAAGAAAGCCGACACGAACTGCACCAAGGGATAAACACCATCGGACGGGGATTTGACAACTCCCTTGTGGTAGAGGATGATGCCCGTAGCCTATCTCGCCACCATGCCCAAGTGATTGTGACCGACCAGTCGGTACAGGTCAAAGACCTGAACAGCAGTAATGGCACCTATGTCAATAATGTGCGGGTGACCGAGCAGTCCTTGCATGTTGGGGATACGGTGCGCTTTGGCAGTGTCAGTTTTGTGTTACAAAAATCTGCCCCTGTATCCCAGACCACAGAGCCGCTGGTGGAAGTCCCTTCCGATATTTCCATTCTCTTGCAGGTCAAACCAGAGCAATCCCACAATACCATTCAACAACTGATTCAGACTGCCCCCACAGGAGCATCCGTCCTCCTGTTTGATGAGCCAGAGGATGCCAACCATCGCCTGGCTACCCGCCTCAAGGTATTGATGGAAATTAGCAATCAGTTGGCTGTACCCCAAAGTTTTGAGAGGGTACTGCAAAAAATTCTCGACTTGCTGTTTTTGGTAATGCGGGTCGATCGAGGAGTATTGTTATTGGCTAATCCTAAAGGTGGGCAGTTAGAAGCCAGAGCCATTAAAACCAGAGAAAGAACTACTAACAGCGAGTTCTACAGCAAAAAAATTGCCCAATATGTGTACAGCCAAGGGGTAGGCATCATTTCCGATAACGCGGTAGTAGATAATCGTTTTGATAGATCGCACTCTATTATTCGTCAGACCATTTGTGCGGCCATGTGTGTACCGTTGAAAGTGGGCGATCGTACCTTGGGGGTGCTATATGTGGACAATCAAACTTTTAGTAATATCTACCAAAAAGAGGATTTAGAATTTCTCACCAGTTTGGCGAATCAGGCGGCCATCGCCATTGAAAATGCCAACCTTTACGAACAGATTCAGAAAGAAATGGTGCGCCGTGCCAGACTAGAGCGGTTTTTCCCCCAAGCGGTCACCCGCAAAATTGAGGAAATTGGCGATTTGGGCATTGTGGAAACGGAAGTGACGGCGCTATTTTCTGACATCAGCGGTTTTACCGCCATGGCTAGTGAAATGCAACCCAAAGAAGTAATTAACCTGTTGAATGAATACTTCAAGGTGATGGTGGAGGATATTGTCTTTCGCTTTGAGGGCACTTTAGAGAAATATATTGCCGATGCCCTGTTGGCGGTGTGGGGTTCGCCTTATCGTCAGGAAAATGATGTGGAAAGAGCTTTACAGGCGGCGATCGCCATGCAGTGGGCAATGGTCAAGCTCAATCAAAAGTGGGCTGAGGAAAAACGGTTTCGCCCCATCCAAATTCACATCGGTTTGAATACGGGACAGGTGGCGGCAGGCAATATCGGCTCTGAGAAACTCATTCAGTACACTAATATCGGCGATACCATGAATGTGGCGAGTCGCATTTGTAACGAAGCCAAGGCGGGGGAAATTTTAATCTCGGAAAGCACCCTCCACAAATGGCACAGCGTCAAGGGTAGTCCCATTCCTGTGGAGCCGCTCTCACCCGTCAAAGTCAAAGGTAAAGCCGAACCTCTGCAATTGTATCGGGTATTATGGCAGAGAATCTCCCCCGCCACCCTGAATTAGCTATGACAACTTCCCTATGGCAAGAATTGCAAACTTTGCGCCCCTATGTGTCCCGTCGGCGTAAACAACAGTTACTACTTTTACTGTTCTTGTTAATTTTGTCTGGTTTGAGTGAAGTATTTGGGGTGGCTTCTATTTTCCCATTTTTACTGGCTTTGAATGACACCCAGAGATTATTGGAGAGTCGTTTTTTTCGCCCCCTACTGACATTTCTGGGCATCAATACCCCTTACCAAGTGCTGGTGGCAGTAATTTTTACTTTTATCTTGATTACCATCATTACTAATTTAATGCGGGTATTGACGGTGTATGTGCAAAATACCCTAGCTGGCAAAATTGGCAGTGATTTGAGTGCCCAAGTTTACCGTAAAGTGATTACCCAGCCCTATATTTTTTATACCCAATACCACAGTTCCGAATTGGCACTACCCATCGGATTTGCTAATGGTTTGGCGGTGGGTTTCTTTATGCCTGTTTTGGCAATTTTAGCTAATGGGGTAGTGACCATAGCCCTATTCATGGGTGTACTATTTATTGATGGCAAGGTGGCTCTCATTTCAGCGGCAGTATTGGGGGTCGCCTATGGTATTTTGTATCAGTGGCGCAAAAAAAATCTGCAAGAAAATAGTTCGGCTTTGGTAACCAGTACCCAAGAAAGTAATAAATTGGTGTATGAAAGTTTGGGTGGAATTAAAGACATTTTACTGGCCGATCGAGGCAATTTTTTTACCCAAAATTATGTGGGCGTAGTACAGGTGATCAATCAGATCGGGGCAGACAACCAGACCATTTTTACCATACCCCGCTACCTGATCGAGATGATAGCCATGATCTGCATTGCCCTGTTAGCCTTGTCCATGGGGCGATCGGGGGACTTCAGTCGATCGGTGCCTGTGTTGGGTAGTTTAGCCCTCACAGCCAACCGCCTCCTCCCTGCTGTGCAACAGATTTTTTATTCCGTATCCGCTGTGCAAGTGGCGCGGGATCAGTTGCGCAATGTGCTAAGTTTTTTAGACCGCGATATTGATCCCATCCAAACCTTGCATCCCTCTGCCCCTATCAGCCTCAAGCACGAATTAAGACTAGAAAATTTGTGGTTCCGCTATCAACCTGAAGGGAAATGGATTTTACAGGATTTATCGTTGATAATTCCTGCCCGATCGCGGGTGGGTTTTGTGGGGACTACGGGCAGTGGCAAGAGTACGACGGCGGATGTGATTTTAGGGTTACTGAGACCAGAGAAAGGTGCAATTTATGTGGATGGCACGCCCCTAGAAGGGGAGAGACTGAGGGCATGGCAGTTGGGCATTGCCCATGTACCCCAAGCGATTTTTATTGCCGATACCACGATCGCTAGTAATATCGCCTTTGGTCTGCCTGAATCAGAAATCGACATGGCGCAGGTGCAAAAGGCGGCATACCTTGCCCGCATCAGTGAATTTATTGAAAGTTTGGACAAGGGCTATGATACCTTTGTGGGAGAACGGGGCATCCGTCTATCGGGGGGACAACGCCAGCGCATTGGTATTGCCCGTGCCCTATATCGTCAAGCCTCGGTCATTGTCTTTGATGAAGCTACCAGTGCCCTAGATAACTCCACCGAGCGGGAAGTGATGCAGGCGATCGAGCAACTGAGTACCGAATTGACTATTATTCTCATTGCCCACCGCCTCACTACCATCGAAAAATGCGATGTAATCTATGAGTTCCAAAATGGGCGCGTCATCCATCAGGGCACCTATGGGGAATTACTAGCTCGATCGGCCACTTTTCGGAAAATGGTAACAGGGGAAATTGCCATATCTTAGATGTGTGATGTGTCCCACTGTCTCTGGATAGCTATTCCTGTTAGTTGCATTGCAAAAACCGTGTATAATTTCGTAGGGTAGCAAGAAGACCCCAAAATCTTTCCCTCTAACTTTTCTGTGGGGCAGAGAGATTGGCACAACCACCTAGACAGAGCCATTGAAGAGGAATACAACTTGCGTCGCTTTGTAATTGGAGATGTTCATGGGCAGTTTGATGCCTTGATGTTGCTGGTGGAAAAGATCGACCTGCAACCTAAAGATCAGTTATTTTTTTTGGGAGACTTGATTGATCGGGGTCCCAAGAGTGCAGAAGTAGTGGAGTGGGTCAAGGCTAATAACTTTCCCTGTATCAAGGGCAACCACGAAATTATGTGCCTCGATGCCTATGGCTCTCCCGATTCTCCTGGGATATGGCAGGGCTGGTTGGTTAATGGCGGTGCCCGTACTCTGCAAAGCTACGGGGAGGAGGGGATGTCTGATGAGCATCTAGCATGGATGTGGGATTTGCCCCTGTACCTAGATTTAGGAGAAGTGTGGCTAGTCCATGCAGGCGTTAATCCTTTACTGCCCCTAGATGATCAAAGTGCCAATGAATTTTGTTGGATCAGGGAAGAGTTTCACAGCAGTACTGCGCCCTACTTTCCCGATAAAACTATTATTACAGGGCATACCATTACTTTTACCTTTGCGGGGGTGCAACCGGGGCAAATAGTCAGGGGTGCGGGCTGGATTGACATTGACACGGGCGCTTATCACCCCAAGAGTGGCTGGCTTACCGCCTTGGATATAGATGGATGGATAGTACACCAGACTAATGCTTTTAATCATCAGTACCGCTGTTTCCCCTTGGCGGATATTGTGGTCAGTGGCGGGCAGTCCTATTTCCGTAGCTAGCTACTCTACCACCAATAAATCTAAATCAAGCAAATTCTAATCTTCTCCCCCAAAGCGATAACCCCTGCCATAGACCGTGTGAATTAACGATCGATGGGGGTGGGTATCAATTTTGCGGCGCAGTAAGCGGATTTGGGCGGATAAAGCATTGCTGGTGGGCGGTTCGGGGCTATTTGCCCACACATGATCACAGATTTGCCTATGGGTGAGTAACTGGCGGGGGTGGCGCAAAAAGTAGGCAAGGAGTTGACATTCTTTGTCTGACAAACTAATCACCGTGTCCGATCGATAGAGGAGGCAGTTTTGTTCATCTAGGGTCAAGTGCCTGTAGGTGAGTCTTTCCGAGGACATGGGAGCCTGACGGCGTAACAGCGCCCGCACCCGTGCCAACAGTTCCTGTAGTTCAAACGGCTTGACCAGATAATCATCCGCCCCACTGTCCAAACCCGTCACCCGATCGTCCAAGGTATCCCGCGCCGTGAGCAGTAAAATTGGCGTACGATCACCTTGGTCACGCAGTTGGCGACAAATATCAAGCCCCGTGACATGGGGCAGTATCCAGTCCAAAATCAGCAGGTGATAAATCCCCTGTTGTGCCATTTGCCAGCCTTGATTACCATCATTGGCGATGGACACCCCGTATCCCTGATGGGTAAGCACCCTGTGCAGGGGCGTAGTCAATTCGGGTTCATCATCTACTAACAGAATGTGGGCGGTGGGTTGCATGGCTGACAGATTTTCTATCCGTAACTTAGCCTAAATTTAATCCCCAAGCCTACTCCCATCAGCTAGTACATAATTTGTTAATTGGCGGATGATTTGGCAGGGGGACGCAGACTGCCACTAAAGAACATGGGAATAAATTGCTCCACAAAGGCTTTGGGGTCCCGTTCCCACGCTTGTTGCACCAACTCTATGCGGGTCTTTTGTAACTCTGGGGCAAAGATGGTCTGGGGCAGATGCTCCAAAAAGTAGGCGGGGCGTTGCCACAGGGGTAGGGTTTCCGCAATTTTCACCAGATTGGCGACGCGGCGAAACTCTGCCCCCGCCAAAATGTCCATCCCCGATTCAAATGCCGCCTGCTCGATCGCTGTGTATTTGGCTTTGGCTGATTCCACCTTGGCGCGGTGCTCTGGACTGCGTTTGGCAATTTCCGCTAGACGACGATTGCCCCACCGCACATGACCAGCCTCTTCAGGCATAATTTGCTCGATCGTGCGGCGAATTTGCTCATTTTCTGGAGTTTGGGGGGCGTGTTTCAATGCTTTGATATGGGCAGAAAAGTATTCACAGCCCCGTTTTTCGGTCACATTGATGGCGGCAAGGGCTTCAATGAGCATATCTTCCTTATTGTCCACGGCGCTGTAGTCCAGCAGTCGTTCGAATTCATCAATGTAGGAAACCCCGGGGGGCGTGCCCACCTCTTCCCCTAAATCGTAGAGTAAATCCGTGAGCCATGCGGCATGGCGGGCTTCATCTTGCACATGGTGGGACAAATCCCTAATCAAGTCTCGAGGTTGTCCATCCAACCGCTCAATTAAATCCGTTAAATCTTTACAACTCCGCTGTTCATTGAAACGATAGCGGTTCAAAGTGACCATGTGAATATCCCTTCTCTGCACCACTTGATTGAGAATGTCTTGGGCGCTCAACTGGTCACGAAATTTGCGGGGATAGGCAACTGGCATAACAGCTTAAGTTTTGTAAAGTACCCTTCTATCTTAATCTAAGAATTGCCAGATGGGGGCAGTCAAGGAAAAACGAAATAGTCCCCAAGTTATTTTTGTCCAGTGCTAAAATAATAACCTTGAATGCTATGCAGTGAATTTGTAAATTATGGTTACAGTCAGGGGTAAAGCTCCCACCGCCCAAGAGACTTTTATGCAGATGGCTCAGTCCTCTGGTCTGCGTAATCGTCTGCTAGTCACTATCGGGGTATTGATCCTAGTGCGCCTCGGTATTTATATTCCTATCCCCGGCATCGATCGAGAGCGGTTTGGGGAAATTGTAGGTAATAACAGTGTCATCAACTTCTTGGATATTTTTTCGGGGGGGGGCTTGTCCCTGTTGGGGGTTTTTGCTCTGGGGATTTTGCCTTACATTAACGCTTCAATCATTATGCAACTGCTGACGGCGGCATTGCCTACCTTGGAAAATTTACAAAAGAATGAGGGGGAGGCGGGTCGCCGCAAAATTTCCCAGTACACCCGCTATGTGGCACTGGCTTGGGGTTTGATCCAGAGTTTGGGTATTGCCCTGTGGGTGCAGGGGGTGGGGGCGGCCGTAACCCCTGGGGTGTCCTTTTTGTTGGAAACCATGATTGCCCTCTGTGCTGGCTCCATGTTTGTCATGTGGGCGGGAGAGTTAATTACGGAAAAGGGGGTGGGTAATGGGGCTTCCCTGTTAATTTTTATCAGTATTGTGGCTGGTCTGCCCCGATCGTTAGGTAATACCATCGCCCTTGCCAATCAGGACAGTTCACGGGTGGGCGGCATCCTGCTGTTGTTTGTTGTGTTTTTGGTGATGATTGTGGGCATTGTGTTTGTGCAGGAGGGTACTAGGCGCATCCCGATCGTTTCTGCCCGTCGTCAGGTGGGGCGCAAAATTTACAGGGAGCAGGCGGCCTATTTACCCCTCAAGCTGAACCAGGGGGGAGTGATGCCCATCATTTTTGCCTCTTCGGTGATGATTTTACCCGCTACCTTGGGGCAATTTTCCAACATTGAGTTTTTACAGACGGTGGCTGGTTTTTTAGCTCCCAATACTTGGGGCTATGTGGTGGTGTATCTGGCGTTGATTTTGGCATTTAGCTTTTTCTATTCTTCCCTTGTGGTCAATCCCAAAGACCTGTCCCAAAACCTGAAAAAGATGGGCAGTAGTATTCCGGGGATCAGACCGGGGACAGCTACCTCTGACTACATTGGCGGGGTGTTGAATCGCCTCACCCTATTGGGGGCAATTTTCTTGGGCATTGTGGCGATCGTGCCTACGGTGGTGGAACGGGCTACGGGGGTACAGACCTTTAGTGGCATTGGGGCTACTTCTCTGCTGATTCTGGTGGGGGTGGCGATCGAGACCGCCAGACAAATCCAAACCTATGTGCTGTCCCAACGGTACGAAGGTATGGTGAAGCAATAATGCCTAGATTGATTTTGATGGGTGCGCCGGGGTCAGGGAAAGGCACCCAAGGGGAAATTCTCTGCCAAGAGTTTGGTATTCCGCGCATTGCCCCGGGGGATATGTTTCGCTCAGCCATCAAGGCGGGTACTGAGTTGGGGCAAAAGGTGAAATCCTACAGTGATGCGGGGGTGTTAGTGCCAGATAGTTTGGTAATCGAGGTGATGGCACAGCGGTTGGCCCAAGCTGATGCTCAACAGGGGTGGGTTTTGGATGGGTTTCCCCGCACTATTCCCCAAGCAGAGGCTTTGGAAGTATTGCTGGCAGAAATTCACCAGTCCTGCGATCGCATCATTAACCTAGAAGTGCCTATTCCCCTATTGCTAGAGCGCTTGCAACAGCGCGCCCAATCCCAAAATCGCATCGATGACACCCCAGAGGTGATCCAAAAACGCCTTGAGGAGTACCATGCCAAAACTTTCCCTTTATTACAGTTCTATGGCGATCGGGTGGTGCATATCAACGGCGATCAATCGATCGAGCAGGTGACCGAGGCCATTAGGCATACCCTAAAGGGCTAGGCATGGGCTGGAATTGTGCCTAATTTTTCTTATTGATCTGGTTGATTTGGTGCTTGAGCATACGCAATTCCCGCTCAATTTTGAGATGCTCCTGGTCTATGATCGCCCTAGTCGGTTTATCGGGGGGCAAATGTTCAGGGTCTGCTTTACCCGCAGACAGCACCAACCGCCATCCTAATATCAACAGAGCCAACACAAGGAGTAAGGGCAAGGCGTAGTTGACAAATATCAGCCCGATCGTAACCAGAATAGATAGCAGGTGACTAGCCGTGAATGCGATAGCTATGCCCAGTATCACCAGTAGCAAAAACCTAATTGATGTATTCATAGTGCTGGCAAAATCACACTAATTACTGTAGCACTGGCAACTGGGGAAAATAATTAACTTCTGAGGGGTACGGTTAGCTCTAAGTCCCGCACTGGGTCGGGATACATGGACTCTTCCCTACTGCTACGCAGAAGTAAGCTACAATGGCTATGAGACAAGCATTTACCAACTGCTCTAATTTGTGGTAAACTATAATCATGCTGACCATGAACTACACCTACCGCATCTATCCCAATGAAGCCCAACAGGCGGACCTAGTGGAGTGGCTGGAGATTTGCAGAGGCGTTTACAACTACGCTTTACGGGAACTCAAGGACTGGATTGCTTCCCGCAAGTGTCTTATAGACCGATGCTCATTGCAGAAGGAATACATCATTCCTGCCGATGAGCCATTCCCGTCTTACCACCGTCAGCAAAATAACCTACCCAAGGCAAAGAAGCAGTTTCCACATTTAGGGAAGGTGCATTCTCAGGTTCTGCAGACTACGATTCGCAGACTGCATGATACTTGGGAGGCGTTTCAGAAACGGGGATACGGATTCCCTCGTTTCAAGAAAAAAGGTCAATTCAATTCCTTTGTGTTCCCCCAGTTCCAGGGTAATCCTATCTCTAGTGGTGCTATCAAACTGCCCAAGATAGGAGAAGTGCCCATCCACCTGCATCGCCCCATCCCTG
>Ga0272446_1002090_pt1 | contig 27944 bp, 22 predicted proteins | sample YNPCB0061_FD_194587 | JGI IMG/M metagenome (GOLD analysis project Ga0272446, IMG submission 194587) | Hot spring microbial mat communities from Yellowstone National Park, WY, United States - YNP-CB-006-1 | ecosystem: Environmental > Aquatic > Thermal springs > Hot (42-90C) > Sediment | place...
GTCCTGTGGCGCACTTGGTCTTCGCGCTCGGCCTACGACCCGAGCCTTCACGGTGGTGCGAAGCGGTTCCTCGCTGCCGCGTGACGCAGGGGTTGACACAGGAAGTCTCATGAGCCGTTGGCCGCCGAGTCTACCAGAGGCGCCAATGTGTGGTCCGCTCCCCCAGAAGTGAAAGAACGGTAGCGGCGGTCACATTGGTTTCGCCGCGCGAGCGCGTAGCGTGAAGGGATGGCGCCGCCTGATCGCGTCGTGAGATGTGCCTGGTGCGACGGGGACGTCCACATCGGCATCCCCCAGGTTCGACGGGAGGGCTACTTCCTCCTCTTCCGCCGCTGCCGCACCTGCGACGGACCAAACCGCATCGAGATCGACGGCGCGCACGCCGCCACCCACCAGCACCGCCGCCGCACCCTCGTCACGCGCCGCCTCCCCGTCGGAGAGCTCGCGGCCTCTTCCTCACGCTGAGTCGCTAGACAATAAACCCGCCGCCGAGGACGCGATCGCCGTCGTAGAAGACGGCGGCCTGCCCCGGCGCGGGCGCGCGCTCGGCGACGTCGAAGGTGACCTCCACCTTGCCGTCGTCGCGCACCACCAGCGTCGCGGGTGTCGGCGTGTGGCGATAGCGGATCTGGACCTCGGCGCGGAGCGGCGCGCGCGGCGCCGATCGCCCCAGCCAGGTGACCTCGTCGACGACGATCTCGCGCCGCGCCAGCGCGTCGGCGCCGCCGACGGTGACCGCGCCCGAGGCGCCGTCGATGGCGACGACGTACCGCGCCTCGAGCCCCGGCACGCGGATGCCGCGCCGCTGCCCGACGGTGAAGCGGTGGACACCCTCGTGCTGCCCGAGGACGCGCCCCTCCCCGTCGACGATCGCGCCCGCCGCCGGCGCCGTGGGCGCGCGCCGCTCGACGAAGCCAGCGTAGTCGCCGTCGGGGACGAAGCAGATCTCCTGCGACTCGGGCTTGTCGGCGTTCGGCAGCCCGAGGCGCCGCGCCGCCGCGCGCACCTCGTCCTTGGTGAGCTCGCCGAGCGGGAAGCGCACGAACGACAGCGCCGCCGGCGGCATGTGGAAGAGGAAGTACGACTGATCCTTCCGGTCGTCGCGCGCCCGGTGCAGGGTCGGGGGCTCGCCCGGCGCGCCGGCGACGAGCCGGGCGTAGTGACCCGTGACGAGCGCGCGCGCCCCGAGCGCCCGCGCCCGACGGAGGAGCGGCGTGAACTTCACGTGCTGGTTGCAGCGCACGCAGGGGTTCGGCGTGCGCCCGGCCGCGTAGCTGGCGACGAAGTCGTCGACGACGTGCGCGGCGAAGTCCTCCTCGTAGTCGGCGACGTAGAAGGGGATGCCGAGGTGCGCCGCGACCCGGCGCGCGTCCTCGAGATCGCGCGGGCCGCAGCAGCGCCCCCCGATCGACGCGGTCGAGCCGGCGGCGTCGTAGAGGCGCATCGACACGCCCACGACCTCCTCGCCCGCCTCGACGAGCAGCGCCGCCGCGGTGGCCGAGTCGACCCCACCTGAGAGCGCGACGACGAGCACGACTTCACTCCTCCGACCGTGTGAAGGCGCGGAGGATGCGCTACATTCCCCTCGTGCGCAAGCCCCGCCCAGCGTCGGGAGGTCCGAGCCTCCGCTCGCCGAAGCACGGCGACACCGTCGAGGTGCGCTGCGCCGATCTCGACGACGAGGGCGCCGGCATCGGCGAGCTCGACGGGCTGCGCCTCCACGTCGCCGGCGCGCTCCCCGGCGAGACCGCCACCGCCCGCGTCGTCCACCGCTCGCCGCACCGCCCCGAGGCCTGGGCCGAGCTCGTGACGCTCTCGGCGCGATCCCCCGAGCGCGTCGATCCCGTCTGCCCCGCGTACGGCCCCTGCGGCGGCTGCGTGCTGCAGCACCTCCAGTACGAGGCGCAGCGCACCTGGAAGCGCACGCGCGTCGGCGCCGCGCTCGCCGCCTCCGGGCTCGGCGACATCCCCGTCGCTGCGTGCGTCGCCGCGCCGCGCCCGCTCGGCTATCGCAACCGCTCGAAGCTGGTCTGCGCCGGCGGCCCCGACGAGGTGCTGGTCCTCGGCGCGTTCAAGCCGCGGACGCACGAGGTCGTCGATCTCGCCGGCTGCCGCGTCGCCGAGCCGCCCCTCGACGACGTGCGCGCGGCGCTCTTGCCGCTGGTCGGCGCCGCCGGGGTGACGCCCTACGACGAGCGCCTCGCGACGGGGACGCTCCGTCACGTCGTCCTGCGCGTGAACAGCGGCGGCGAGGTGCTGTGCGTCTTCGTGACCGCGCACGCGCCCGACGCGCCGCCGTGGGAGGCGGGGGTCGCGCTCGCCGAGCGGCTGATGGCGGCGCGCGGGGACGTGGTCGGCTGCGTCGAGAACCGCAACCCGGGGCGCACCAACGCCATCTTCGGCCCGACGACGCTGCCGCTCGCGGGGCGCCAGTGGCTCGACGAGACCGTCGGGGGCGTGACGCTGCGGCTGTCGCCGACCGCCTTCTTCCAGGTGAACCGCGACGTCGCGACGCTGCTCTACGCCGACGTGCTCGCGGCGGCCGGGCTCACCGGCACCGAGCGCGTCGTCGACTGCTACTCGGGGGTCGGCGGGCTCGCGCTCACGCTGGCGCCGCGCGCGGCGGAGGTCATCGGCATCGAGGAGCACCCCGGCGCCGTCGCCGACGCGCGCGCCTCGGCGCAGCACAACCACGCCACGCGCGCCCGCTTCGTCGAGGGAGACGCCGCCGCGCGCCTCGCCGAGCTCGACGTCGCCGACGTCGTCGTGCTGAACCCGCCCCGTCGCGGCTGCGATCCCGAGGTGCTCGCCGAGGTCGTGCGCCTCGCGCCGCGGCTCATCCTCTACGTGAGCTGCGCGCCCGACACGCTGGCGCGCGATCTCGCGGCGCTCGCCACGAAGGGCTACCGCACGCGCGCCGTGCGCCCCTACGACATGCTGCCGCAGACGCCGCACGTCGAGGCGCTCGCGGTCATCACCCGCTAATTCTCGTCAATCAGAAACGGCGGCGCGCACCCTTGCGACGATCGCCGGCAGGAGCGCCAGGACGGCGTCGACCTCGGCGGCCGTCGTCGAGCGCCCGAGCGAGAAGCGCACCGCCTCCGCCGCGCGCGCGCGATCGAGCCCCATCGCCAGCAGCACCGGCGAGGGCGCGCGCCGGCCCGAGGTGCAGGCCGCCCCCGTCGACGCCGCCACCCCCGCGAGGTCGAGGCTCTCGACGACGAGATCGCCCGGACAGCCGGGGAACGCCGCGCTCACGGTGTTGCCGACGCGGGGCGCACCCGCGCCGTGGACGCGCGCCCCCAGCGCGACGAGGCCGGCCTCGAGTCGCGCCGCCAGCGTCGCGACGGCGGCGAAGGACGCCAGCCCCTCCTCGCGCGCGAGCCGCGCCGCCTCGCCGAAGCCGACGACGCCGGGGACGTTCTCGGTGCCGGGGCGCCGCTCGCGCTCCTGGTGCCCCCCGCCGAGGAGCGGCGGCACGACGAGCCCGCGCCGCACCACCAGCGCCCCCGCTCCCTTCGGCCCGCCCAGCTTGTGCGCCGACAGCGCCGCCGCGTCGGCGTCGAGCGCGCCCACGTCGAGCGCGATCTTCCCCGCGGCCTGCACCAGATCGACGTGCACCAGCGCCCCCGCCGCATGCGCCGCGCGCGCGATCTCCTCGACGGGCTGGAGCGTGCCGACCTCGTGGTTCGCCGCCATCACGCAGACGAGCGCGACGTCGGGCCCCAGCGCCGCCGCGACGCGCGCCGGATCGACGCGCCCGTCGGCCTCGGCGGCGACGAACGTCACCTCGACGGCGCCGCCCGCCGCGAGCTGCTCGACGGCGCCGACGACCGCCGGGTGCTCGAGCCGCGTCGTCACCACGCGCCGCCGCGCCGGATCGCGCCCGCGCGCGATCGCCGCCAGCGCGCGCACGCCGAGCTGATCGGCCTCGGTCCCGCCCGACGTGAGGATCACGTCCTCGGGCGCCGCCGCGACCAGCCGCGCGATCTCGGCGCGCGCCGCCTCGACCGCCTGCCGCGCGCGCCGCCCCTCGGCGTGCACGGACGACGGATTGCCGAAGTCCTCGTCGAGGACGCGGAGCATCGCCGCGCGCACGCGCGGATCGATCGGCGTCGTCGCGTTGTGGTCGAGGTAGATGCGCGCCATGCGGTATGCTCACCGTCTCATGTCCGAAGTGTCTTCGTCCCTCCTGGTCCGGCACGGCGTGGTCCGTGCGGACGAGGTCGCCGCAGCGCACGCGCTGCAGCAGCGCGAGGGAGGCTCGTTCGGCGAGTGCCTGGTGCGACTCGGCGCCGTCGACGAGCAGAGGCTGGTCGAGTTCTACCACAAGCGCCTCATGATCCCGCGCGTCGACGCGAACCGCCTGGCGATCGTCAGCCCCAAGGTCCTCAGCCTCGTGCCGGTCGACATGGCGATCGAGTTCCGCGTCCTGCCGATCGACGTCGACGCCGAGGGGGCGCTCACGCTGGCGATGGCCGACCCGACCAACAACCACGCCGTCGACGAGGTGGGCTTCTTCACCGACCGCTTCGTCGTGCGCGCGGTGGCCGCCGAGTCGGCGATCCGCGAGGCGATCGAGCATCACTACGGCATCCCGGTGCCGGGGCCGAAGACGAAGCCGCCGCCCGTCGCTGCGGTGGCGCCCGCCGCGGCTGCTCAGGAGGACTTCGAGGGCGAGGTGGACTTCGACATCGACGTCGAGGTGGGCACCGAGGAGCCCGCGCCGTCGGGGGCGCCCTCGCGGCGGCGCTCGACGACGGCGCCGCGGCTCCGCCCCGAGCCGGCGACGGCGACGGCGGCGGCGACGGCGTCCGAGCCGAGCCCGTCGAGCGACGAGGACGAGCCGGTGCTGTTGCTGACGCGCGTGAAGATCACCGAGGAGACGCCGCTCCCGTCGCCGGCGCCGCTGCCGCACGACGACGCCGAAGGGACGCCCGAGGCGCCGATCCTCCTCACCCGCCCGAAGGCAATCGTCGTCCCGGCGAAGCCGGTCGCGCGCCCCGTCACCGACGAGAACGGCGACGTCACCCCGCGCCCGAGGCGGCGCGAGCGCGACACGCTCCCGGGGCTGGTGCCGCCGATCCCCGACCCTCCGCTGGCGGCGCTCCGTCGGGCGCGCTCGCGCGACGAGGTCGCCGCGCTGGTGCTCGACTACTTCGCGCTCCTCACGTCGCGGGCCATCCTCTTCGTCGTCAAGAAGGCGCTCCTCATCGGCCACGACGCGCGCGGCAGCCAGATCGATCCGGAGAGCGTGACGGAGCTGGCCATCCACATGGAGGCGGCGTCGATCTTCCGCGACGTGGTCGCCTCGCGCCTGCCCTACCGCGGGCCGCTGCCGATGGCCCCGACGAACCGCGCCTTCGCCAAGGCGCTCGGCGGCGTGCGCGGCGAGATCCTCCTCATGCCGATCACGATCCGCGAGCGCATCATCGCGGTGGTGTACGCCGACGGGATCGAAGGCGCGCTGCCCGACGCCGCCCTCCACGCCACGACGCGCGAGGCGGGGCTCGCCTACGAGCGCATCATCCTCGACGCCAAGCAGCAGCGTTAATCTGCTAACGGCTGTCCGCGCGCCGGCCGGAGTGTCGTTTCCCAGGACAGGTTGTCGACGTGGTTTCGCACGGTTACGTATGGCGTGCGATTTGCTCCACCGGCGGACCCAGTTCGGCTAGTCTGAGGGGCGGCGTGGGGAAGGTCCCCACGTCGGTCCCGCGGAGGTCTCGCAGTGGACGCGCGCAACGGGTTGCAGCCGACATCGACACACCCGCTGATCGGGGAGACGCCGCGGCGCGAGCTGCGCGGCCTGCCGTGCGTCGGGCGCGACGTCGAGCTGGCCACCGTCGAGCAGCTCTGGCGCGACGCCGACGCTGGTGGGCGCGTCGCGGTGATCGTCGGCGGCCCGGGCATCGGCAAGAGCCGCTTCCTCGACGCGGCCGCCGCCCGCCTCGCCGGGATCGGCGCGCGCCCCGTCGCCACTCGCTGCTCGGGCGCGCCCTACGACGCCATCCGCGATCTCGTCGCCGGCATCACCGCCCTGCTCACCGACGGCGACCAGCGCCCCGGCGACGCCGCGCTGGCCGCGCGCGGGCGCGAGGTCCTCGCGGCGCTCGACGGGCGCTTCGAGGCCGTCGCCGCCGAGGCGGCTCCCGGAACCACCTGGGAGCTGCGCCGCGCGGCGCTCTTCGAGCGCGCCGCCGCCTTCGTCGCCGACGCCAGCCGTCGCCGCGCGCTGGTCCTCGTCATCGACGACCTCCACCTCGCCGACGGCGCGACGCGCGCGCTCCTCACGCACCTCCTCGGGACGCGCTTCGGGCTGCCGGCCCTCGACGGCGCGCGCGGCGATCGCGGCGCCGGGCTGATCCTCGTCGGCACCCGCCCGACCGCGCAGCTCGACGATGGCTGGCTCGCCGGCGTCGACGCGACCCGCATCGCGCTCGAGCCGCTCGGCGCCGAAGGCGTCCGCGCGTTCCTGCAGACGCCCGAGGTGGTCGCCTTCTTCGCCGAAGCGACCGGCGGCCGCCCGGCGGCGCTCGAGGCGCTCCTCGAGTCGCGGCTGCCGCCCGCGGACGATTTGCTGGCGGCGCGCCTCGCCGCGCTCCCCACCGACGCGCGCGCGCTCCTCGAGGCGCTCGCCGTCCTCGGTCGCCCGGAGTCGGTCGAGGCGCTGGCCGAGCTCTCCGGCGTCGCGTCGGAGGCGCTGGCGCGCGCGCTCGACGCGCTGGTCGAGGCGCGGCTCGTCCACCGCCACGTCGTCGACGGCGCGCTCCGCCTGCAGACCAGCCGCCCCGCCGTCGACGAAGCGGCGCGCGCACGTGTCGCGCCGGCGACGCGCCAGGCGCTCGAGGTCCGCGCCGGCCGCATGCTCCTTGCGCGCGCCGCCGACGCGCCGGTCGATGCGCTCGTCGCCGCCGCCGAGCACCTCCTCCGCGGCGGCGCCGGCGAAGAGGCCGTCGACGTCGCCGTCGCCGCCGGCGAGCGGCTGGAGATCACCTTCGGCTACGATCGCGCGATCGACCTCTACCGTCGGGCGATCGCCGTCACCGCGCGTGAGGAGCTCGTCGCCGCGCTCGAGGTGCGGCTCGCCGAGCTCGAGCGCCTCGTCGGCGACTTCGACGCCGCGCTGGCGCACGCCGAGTCGTCGCGCCGCCGCAACCCCGACGCCGCCGCGCATCGCCGCGTCGCAGAGGTGTTGGTCGCACGGGACGAGATCGAGCTCGCGCTCGACGCCCTCGCCGACGCCGAAGCGCGCTGCGGCAGCGACACCGACGAGCGCGGGCTCGTGCGGGCGGCGCGCGCGGAGGCGCTCTTCCTCGGCGGCAAGCTCGCCGAGTCCGCCGTCGAAGCGCAGGCGGTGCTCCAGCTCGCGGCCGACAGCGCCGCCAGCCGCGACCGCGCGATCCAGGTCCGCAACACCCTCGGCAAGGTCGCGCTCGCCGACGGGCAGTACGCCCGCGCCGCCGCGCTCTTCGATGAGAACGTCGACGAGGCGCGCGCGCTCGGCCGCGCCTTCGAGGAGTGCCGCGCGCTCTTCAACTCGGGCATCGCGCGCCTCCGGATGGGCGACGCGGTCGAGGCGCAGGCGCGCTATCAGGCGGCGCTGCGCGTCGCGGACGCCGCCGGCGATCACCGCAACCGCGCCTACTGCCTGCAGAACCTCGGCGTCCTCGCGCACTGGCGCAACGACTACGCGACGGCGCTCTCGACGTTCCAGGAGGCGGTCAGCGCGTTCAAGACCATCGGCCAGCGCGCCCGCCTCGCCTGGCTGGCGCTCGACCTCGCGTCGGTGTTCCTCGATCTGAACGAGGTCGATCGCGCCGAAGCGATGGTGCGCCTCGCGCTCGAGTTCGGCGGGGCGCGCCCGCCGGCGGCGATCCTCGTCGACCGCGACCTCCTCGCCGGGCGCGTGGCCGCCCGCCGTGGGCGCGTCGAGGACGCGGTGCGCCTCCTCGACGCCGCCGCGCAGGGCGCCGAGGCGGCCGCCGATCGCGAGCGCGCCGTCGACGCCGCGCTGCACCTCGTGCGGGCGCACGTCGCTGCCGGGGACGTCGCCAGCGCCGCGGCGCAGGTGGTGCGTCTGCGGGCCGTGCCGCTCGGCTCGCAGCGCACGCGCGCGCGCGCGCTCCTCGTCGAGGGCGAGCTGCTCCACCGCAACCACCGCGACGACGAGGCGCGCCGCCTCGGCCTCGAGTCCGCCGAGCTCTTCCGCCGCGTCGGGGACCTCGAAGGCGAGTGGCGCGCGCAGTTCCTCCTCGGGCGCACCGCCGCCGCGCAGGGCGATCGCGCCGAGGCGACCCGCCGCTACCAGAGCGCCACCGCCCTCGACCGCCGGGTGCGCGAGCGCGTCCCGCCCGAGCACCGCGCCGCGCACGCCGACGATCCCGATCGCGTCGCGCTCGAGCGCGCCCTCGGCATTCCGCGCGTCGTTCCGTTCCCGGCGCCGACGGCGACCCCGACGCCGACCGCCGCCGAGCGCCCGCGCCTCGTCGCGGTCCCGTCGTCGCTCCCGCCCGCGCCGTCCTCGCCCGTCGACGAGCTCGCCGCGCGCTACCCGCGCCTCGTCGGGCGGCACCCGCGCCTGCGCCAGGTGCTGACCCTCATCGACAAGGTCGCGCCGTCGGAGTCGCTGGTCCTCATCCACGGCGAGTCGGGCACCGGCAAGGAGCTGATCGCCGACGCGATCCACGCACACTCGCCGCGCCGCGATCGTCCGTTCGTGAAGGTGAACTGCGGCGCGCTCGTCGAGACGCTGCTCCTGTCGGAGCTCTTCGGGCACGAGCGCGGCGCCTTCACCGGCGCGCTCCAGCGCAAGAAGGGGCGCTTCGAGGCGGCCGACGGCGGCACCATCTTCCTCGACGAGATCGGCGACATCTCGCCGAAGACGCAGGTGGCCCTCTTGCGCGTCCTCCAGGAGCGCGAGTTCGAGCGCGTCGGCGGCACGACGCCGGTGAAGATCGACGTCCGCATCCTCTGCGCGACGCACCGGAACCTCGAGGAGATGGTCGCGCGCGGCGAGTTCCGCGAGGATCTCTACTACCGGCTGAAGGGCATCCAGATCGAGCTCCCGTCGCTGCGCGAGCGCCTCGACGATCTGCCGCTGCTCGCCGACGCCTTCCTCGAGAGCGCGGCGCGCGAGCGCAACGCCGCGCCGAAGCGGCTGTCGGACGACGCGATCGCGCTGCTCCGCCGCCACGCCTGGCCGGGCAACGTCCGCGAGCTCGAGAACGTCATTCGGTCGGTGTCGCTGTTCGCCGATGGAGCGGTCATCGAGGCCGCCGACCTCACCGCCTACACCGAGGTGTTCGCGCGCATCGCCGCGACGCAGTCGGCTCCGTCGGTGACGGTCATCAATTCGCTCGCGCCCGCTGCGCCGGCCTCCGACAACGCGCCGGGCGCGATCGAGGCGATCGACGCGCACGACGCGACCCCTGCCGCCTTCCGCCGCCTCTCCGCCGAGGGGCTCTCGCTGAAGGAGCTCAAGACCCGCATCGAGATCGAATGCATCACCGAGGCGCTCACGCGCGCGGGCGGCAACATCACCCGCGCCGCCGACCTGCTCGGCATGAAGCGGCCTCGCCTCTCCCAGCTCATCAAGGAGCACGGGCTCTCCGTCGAGCCCGGCGCCTCTGCGACGACCACGTTCTCTCGTATGACCAAGGTGGACGATGATGACCTCTCGTAATGCCCGCGCCCTCGTCGGGGTCTTCGCCTTCGCGGCCAGCATGGCTGGCGCGACCGGCTGCTCACGCACACCGTCGACGACGTCGGCCAGCGCCCTCGCCTCCGAGGGGCTGACGATCGCCGAGCTGCCCGATCTCCCCGGCTGTGAGACCTTCGCGCGCTCGGCGCCGAAGGGCACGGTGGAGGTCACGCCGCTCCGCGACTACACCGAGCTCTACTACATCGCCGACCACTCGGGCGCGCGCTGCATCGACACGCTCGACGGCCTCACCAACGCGCTCATGCACTTCCCCGAGACCACGACGGTCTATCGGGCTGCGCACGGGCTGCGGAACGACGATGCGTCGTCGAACCCGATGCCGGGCTCGGATCCCGACGCGTCGAACCCGATGCCGGGCACCGACCCCGACGGCCCGAAGGCGCGCTACTCGTCGAACCCCATGCCGGGCTCGGACCGCTAGCTCGCTCGCCCGTCGCGCCGCCCCGCCCCGCCGCTCGCCCGACTACACCAGATAGACCGACCCGTCCTCGCTCTTCCGCGCCTCGCCGGCGAGGATGGCGTGGTTTGCCATCGCCCGCCGCTCCGCCTCGCTGCGGAGCTGATCCCACAGCACCGGGTGCTGCGACACGACCTCGTAGAAGTCGCGCGGCGGCAGCTGCACGACCTCGGTCGTCCGCGCTGCGCGCACCGTCGCCGACGCCACGCTGCCACCACGCAGCAGCGACATCTCTCCGAAGTAGGCTCCCTCGCCGAGCGTCCCGAGGACGACCTCGCCGCCCCCCTCGGGCGCGGCGCGCACGACCTGGACCTCACCGACGAGGATCAGGTAGAGGCCCCCGCCCGCGCTCCCCTCCTCGATGATCTGCGATCCGCGCCCGAACCGCCGCGGCCGGAAGCGCTCGACGACGCTCGCGCGCTCCTCCGGCGTGAGCTGCGCGAAGAACGGCGCCGTCGCCGTGAGCGTCGAGAGGAGCCGCTCGCGATAGAACCGCCGCAGCGTCCGCGCGACGCCGGGGTGCGCCGACACGAGCTCGTCGAGCAGCCCCCGCCGGATCTCGAGCAGCTCGACGGGCTCGATCGCGGTCACCGACGCGTGCCGTCGCTGATCGGCCAGCACCGCGAACTCACCGAAGAACGACCCCGGCCCGAGCACGGCCAGCTCGACCGGCCCCGACGGGCCCGTCTTCTCGACGCGCACCGCCCCCGAGGCGATGAGGTAGCAGGCGTCGCCGATCTCGCCCTCGCGGAGGATGGTCTCGCCCCCGTGCAGCCGGAGCAGCGTCAGCCGCGAGAGCAGCTCGAGGAACGCCTCGCGCGGCAGCTCGCTGAGCAGCGGAAACGGCGGCGGCTCGACGAAGATCTGCGGTCGCGGCAGCGGCGCCTCGATCGCCGCGCGCACCATCGTCCCCGTCGGGTCCTCGAGCTCCTCCGGCCACAGCGACGAGGTATCGTCGCGCTTGAGCGGCGACGCCAGGCTCGGCAAGCGGTCCGGCGACGGCATCGAGCGCGGCAGCCCTTTGGCGAGCGCGCCCGGCGTCGCGGCCCGCGTCCCGTCGGGACCCGGCACGCTCGCGCTCTCGCTCGCGTCGGCGACGGCATCGGCAGCGTCGGCGTCGGCCTCGGCGGCGTCCGCGTCGCCTCGCTCGCCGCTCTGCGACGGCAGCTCGGCCACGATCTCGAGCAGCCGATCGCCGCGCGCCCGCGCGCGCACCTCCGGCGGAAACTCGAGCTGCGGGTCCGTCACCCCCTGCGGCGACGACACCAGATCGTCGCTCGCCTCCTCCGGCGACGGCTCGGCGAGCGGTGGCAGCCCGGTGTCGATCGCCGGGATGCCGAACGCCGGCGTGTGCGCCCACATCGCGCGCCGCACCGCCGACACCTCCGACGGCGACGCGCCCCCCTCGTCCCCGACGCCCACGCGCGCCGGCGTCAGCTCGTCGCGCTCCCGATCGCCGCCCACCGCCGACGTCGCGCCGCCGCGCACGTCGGTCGGCTCCGCGACCCACCGCCCGTCGTCGGACTGCCGCACCTGCGCCGCGCCCCCGCGCCGCTGCCCGCGTCGCTGCGCCAGCGTCGCCAGCATCTCCAGCGTCTCGCGGTGGTCGGGATCGATCTCGAGGATCCCCTTGCAGACGGCCATCGCCTGCACGAGGCGTCCCTCCTCGGCGTAGACCTCGGCGACGCCGCGGAAGAGCTCGATCGCGTCGGACGGCCGCCCCGCGTCGCGCAGCGCAGCCGCCAGCTCGAGCCGGCGCGGGATCGATCCCGGCTCGGCCTTGAGCGCCGCCGCGAGCTCCTTCAGGCGTCGCTTCGTCGCCCGCTCGTCGTCGCCCATGGCCTCCTCGCGACCGTACGCTGCTCGCTACTTGGCGACGAGGTTGACCGGCTGCTCGAAGGCGACCGGGTCCCCCTCGAACGCCGGGAACTTCCACTTCGCGAACGTCGCCGCCATGCACGACTCCATCTCGGCGTCGGTGTGCGGCGTGAACTTCACGCCCGTCGCGCTCCCGTTGTTCTTCACCGAGAAGTGCGCGGTCACGCGATTCACGTATTGCAGGTCGGGCTTGCGCTTGAGCGCGCGGTCGTAGCACTGCCGCAGCCCGCTCGAGTTCATCTGGACGACCTTCACGACGGCCTCGGGAGAGACGTTGCCCTCCTTGCCGGTCTTCGGCGCGGTCGTCGCCTGCGCCAGGGCCTTGATGTCGACAGGGTCGAGCTTGACCACCTGCCCGGCCGCCTCCTGCGCGTTCTTGAGCGCCGCCTTGGCGTCGGCGAGCTGCTCCTTCAGCGTCGAGACCTCGTTCTTGCAGGTGACGAGGTCGGAGGCGAGCTTGGCCTTCTGGCCGTCGTCGCCACCGCCGCCGCCACAGGCGGCGCCGAGGGCGATCGGGGCGGACAGCGCGGCAACGGAGAGGAGGCGCAGAGAACGGTCGAGGAGGCTCATCGGGGCTTCGATTATCCTTCGCGACGACGGGCGGTGCAAGTCACCGCGTCGGCGGTCGATAGACGAGCGCGGTCAAGATGCGTCCCGCGCCGATATGCTCCTCGAGAATCCGCTTGGCGTCGCCCGGGGAGACCCCCGAGTACAGCGCTCCGCCCGGCCCCGGCTGCGGCATCATCAGCAGGAGGCGGCTCTCGCCGGGGCGCGTCTCGCGAACCATCACGTTGGGGCCGCTGCGGCACTTCCCGAAGCAGCTCCACTGCTCGAGCGAGACGTCGTTGCCGCCGAGGTTGGCCTCGGCGCGGCGGAGCGTGTGGTCGAAGGCGGCGAAGACGTCGGCGGAGTTGCGGCGGCCGCCACAGTCGGGCCCCCGGCAGACGAGGATCTGAAAGCGACGCGCCACGCGCGCCGATCATAGCGCGACGACGGCGGGCGCGTCAGCTAGCTCTTCGACTTCGCGGGCGCGGCGGGCGCCGCGGGCGCGGGCGTCGCGGGCGTCGCGGGCTCGGCGAGCAGCTTCGAGATCGCCTTGGCCAGCGGCGCGATCGTCCGCTTGTCTCCGCCGACGAACTGCACCGTCCGCCGCTCCGTCGGCCCACCGATCCGCACCAGCCCCTCGGCCGCCAGCGTGAGCGGCGTCGGGTCGGCGAGGAACGTCGGGTCGGCGCGGTAGGTGAGCAGCAGCTCGCGCAGCGCGCGCACGGCGTCCTTCCCCCCGAGGTGCGTCAGCCCAGCGACGAGCTCCTTCAGCGCCGGCTGCGGCGTCGCCGGTTCGAGGAGCTGCATCGCGAGCTGCGGCGCCGCCTCCTTGGCATCGAGGGCCGTCACCGCGCGCGCCAGCACGTCGAGCCCCGCCGGCGTCTTGTCGGCGAGGAAGTCGTACTTCACCTTGAGCGCATCGACGTAGAGCGGCAGCGCCTCCTTGTCCTTGCGCGCCACCAGCTCGTCGCCGGCCTTCTTCTGCACCGCCGGCGGCACGCCCTTCTGCGCCAGCACGATCTTGAGCAGCGCCCCCGACGCCTCCGCGCCCGCGAGATCCCCCAGCGCGTCGACGGCGAACACCTTCACCGCCGTGAAGCGCGCGTCCGGATCCCACACGATCTGCGCCAGCGACTTCGCCAGCTCGGCGTTGTCCGCCTCCTTGCCCGCCGCGCCGCCGGGCGCGAAGCCCTCGGCGTCGAAGGTCGCGCCGAGGAGCCGCAGCCCCGTCTTGTGCGACGCCATCACCGCCCCGGTGCGCGCGTCCACCACCCCGACGACGCCGTCCATCGTCGCGAACACGATCGACGGCCCCACCGCCTCCGCCGACACGATGTCGACGCGCGGGTGCGCGTACGCCCACTTCATCCGGCCCTTCGCCGCGTCGAACGCGAAGAAGTAGCGATAGCTGTGCAGCACCACCTGCCCGTCGCGGAACCCGGCGCCCGCGCCGCGCCACAGGACGCGGTTGCGATCGAACGCGCCGTACTCCGTCTGCGCCGGCTGGTAGCCGTCGAAGTAGTAGAACGGCCGCACCTGGTCGGAGCCGAGCTTGGCCTCCATGAAGGTCGACCCGCCGCGCGTCCCGCTGGCCGATTTCTCGTCAAGCAGATATACACCGCGCCCGCCGCCGAAGTAGAACCCCTCCTCGAGCGCGCGCACGAAGGTGATCTGCTCGTCGGTGTTGCGCACGCGCGCCAGCTCGGCGCCCGTCTTGCCGTCGAGCAGCGACACGTTCTGATACCGGAAGGGCACCGCCACGACGCCGTTGCGCGCGGCCGGCGTCCCGAGCGATCCCTGGGCCGGCTTCTTCCAGTCCTCACGCCCGTTGCGATCGACCGCCACCACCGTCGAGACGCGCTGCCCCTCGTTGGCCTGCACCACGTAGAACAGGTGCTCGTCGTCGGCCGAGGCGCCGACGAACTTCTCGTTCGCCGGCAGCCGCACCGTGAACAGCGGCTCGCCCCCGCGCGGCGAGCGCGCGACCAGCGCCGACTCCCCCTGGCGGTGCACCACGAGGCCGCCCTGCGCGAACACGCGCGACCGGATGTCGTCGCTGACGCGCCACAGGACCTGCCCCGTCTTCAAATCGAGCGCGACGAGCTCCCGCTGCCCCTGCGCCTTCCCCGGCGCCACCAGGTAGGCCACGCCCGCCTGCGACTTCGTCGGCGGGCGCGACTTCGCGAGCGCCTTCTTGATGTCCTCGACCTCGTTGTCGCGCGCGTGCGCCGAGAACGTCGCCTCACCCGCCCGCGCCTTCGACGACAACCCGCCGCCGAGCGCCACCGTCGTCGCCACCGCGACGAGCACCTTCCGCATCGTGTCGTTCGTCACTGGGCCGAGCTCCGCTGGTCGACGATCTTCTGCGCCTCGACGCGCGAGGGCAGCGCCTTGTCCTTCTCCGTCCGCGCGACGTACTCGATGAGCGCCGTCGTCGAGTCGATCCCCGGGATCTTCGACAGCGTCTTCACCACGTCGAGCTTCACCGGGTCGGGCCCGAAGTCGGGCCGCTTGATCATCTCGCCGAGCGCCGTCGCCAACAGGCCATCGGGCACCGCGCCGATCATCTCCGCCATCTTGCGCGCCAGCTCGGGCGTCCCCACCGCCCCGAGCGCCGTCGCCGCCGCGGCGTCCTTCTTCTCCATCAGCTTGAGGAGCTTGTCCGTCGACGACTTGTCCTTGCGCTTGCCGAGCGCGCCCGCCGCGACGGCGCGCACCTCCTCCGACGGATCGGACAGCGCCGCGACCAGCGTCGGCACCGCGCGATCCCCCGGCAGCTCGGCCAGCGCCGCGACCGCCTTCTTGCGCACCTCGACGTTGCGATTCTTGGTGTAGTGAACCAGCACGTCGACGGCGCGCGGATCCTTGCGCCCGCCGAGCGCCCCCAGGATCGCCGCCTGCACGCGCGGCGACGCCCCCAGCGCGAGCGCGTCGAGCAGCGCGTCGACCGCCTTCGGGTTCGTCGCCCCCAGCGCCCCCAGCTTCTGCGCGGCGTCGATGGCCGCGCCGTCGTCCTCGCCGTTGAGGTCGCGCTTCAGCTGCTCGACGTTCCCCGCCGGCGCCCCTGCCGCCGACGCCGCCGGCGCCGCCGACGCCACCCGCCCCGCGATCCCCGACGACGCCACCCAGAGCGCCGCCGCCCCCCACACGATCACGCGCTTCATCACTGGTTGTCCTTGGCCTTCGTCTCCTCGTCGGAGAAGGTCACCTTGCCCGAGTACTTCGGCCCCTCCTCGCGGAGGATGAACGTCCCCGACGCGATCACCCGACCGCGGTCCTGGATCGTCAGCAGATACTTCTTGTTCCCCTCGATGTCCTCCTTGTCGAAGACGACCGAGTTGAACAGCACGCGATCCCCGCGGTTCATGAAGTTCTCCGTCGAGACCTTCTGGGTGTGCGCGCCGTTCGTGACGTCGAACAGCACCAGGTTCACCTGCACGTCGTCGACGGGCTTGGCGAAGAAGGCGGCGTACTGGATGGTCAGCTTGCCCGACTTCTTGTCGTACCAGAGCGTCCCCTTGTTCAGCCCCTTGAGCTGCGCGACGTAGGCCCCCACCGACGACCAGCGCGTCGGGAGCGGCTTGTCGCTGATGATGATCTTCCCCTTCAGGGCGTCCTCGGGGACCGGCCCCTTGGCGAAGGCAGCGGACCCCGTCACAAGGACCATCGCGAGCGCGGCGGCGAGCGTCTTCATGGCCGCCCGTTTTACCAGAAACGGCAGCCAAGCCGTCGAGAAAACCTCAGCTCTCGCCGACGAGGAGCGCGCGGATGCGCTCCAGCTCCTCGGGCGTCGCGCGCCCCTTCTGCGCCGAGAGGTCCGTCAGCCGCCGCGCCGTCACGCGGTAGAGCTGCAGCATCGCCGGATCCTCGCGCAGCGAGAGGAGGTGCCGCGCCACCGTCGCCACGTCGCCGCGCGCCACCGGCCCGGTGAGCGCGCTCGGCAGCCCCACGCGCCCCAGGTTCCCGACGGCAGACGCGAGCAGCGCCGTCAGCGCGGTCACCGCCTGCCCGCGTGGCAGACCCACTCCCTCGAGGAGCGCCGCGCCCGCGTCGACGAGCGCGTGCACGTGGTTCGACACCAGCACCGCGGCCGCGTGATACCGCCCGAGCGCGCCCGGATCGGCCCCCAGCTCGAGCGCCAGCCCACCGACGCGCGCCACCAGCCTCAGCGCCGCGTCGCGCCCCGGCACGTCACCCTGCACGGCAAAAATCGTAGACGATAAATTGGCGTCCTCGGGCGTCCCGGCCAGCGCCTTCAGCGGGTGCACGAGGCCGATCCCGAGCGGCCGCGGATCGACGGCGGCGAACGCCTCGTCGGGCGGCAGGCTCCCCGCGCAGTGCAGGAGGATCGGCGGCCCCTCGTCGCCGCCGCGTGCCTTGAAGGCCGCCATCACGCGCGCCGCGACCTCCGCCACCGCCGCGTCCGACACCGCCAGCACGACGACGTCCGCCGCCGGGATCGCCCCGCCCCGCTGCCGCCACCAGCGCTGCACCCGCGGCTGCGCCTCGGCGCGCTCGAGCGCCACGTAGAGCGCCCGCGCCGCCGCCCCGTCGCCGATGATCAGCACCCGCTCGCCCGGCGGCCGCACCGTCAGCCGTCCCGTCGAGGTGATCTCGTCGCCCGTCGCCGTCACGGCCTCTTCGCCCCGTACAGGCCGTGCGCCCTCACGTAGTCGGCGATGCGCACGTCCACCATCCCGTCGACCGATCGCCCATCGGCGAAGCGGGCGCGCAGCTCCGTCGACGACACCGGCGGCATCTCGAGGCCCGTCGCCGGTCCGCCGTTGCCGTCGCCGTTGCCCTTGCGCCCGACGACGATGAAGTCGATGAGCGTCTTCAGCTCCTCCCACCCGTGCCAGCGCTCGCGCTCGGCGACGAGATCGGCCCCGATCACCACCGACCAGGCGACGTCGGGGTGGCGCGCCCGCAGCGCCTTCACCGTCGTCAGCGTGTAGCTGTCGCCGCCCAGCTCCTCCTCGATGCACGACACCTCGACGAGCCCGCCGAACATCGCCGCCGCGATCCGGCACATCTCCACGCGGTGCTCGAACGGCTCGAGCGCCTTGCCGAACGGGTGGCGGAACGTCGGGATCATGAGCACGCGCTCGACGACCGGCCGCGCCGTCGCCAGCACGTACGCGCACACCAGCTGGTGGGCGACGTGGGGCGGGTTGAAGCTGCCTCCATAGAGCGCGATACGGCGCATGACCGGATTTTGCGACGGTATCACAGCGCCGCTACCCTCGGTACGATGACGCTCGACCTCCGCCTTCCGATCGCCTTTCGCGGCGAGCTCCTCGCCGGCCGGGCGCTCTACGAGGAGGTCATCCGCGACGGCATCCTCGCCGCGCGCCGCTCGGTCTGGATCGCCACCGCCAACGTGAAGGAGCTGTGGGTCGAGCCGCGCGGCCTCCGGCGCCGCGGCCGAAGGAAGGCGGGCGGCGACTACGTGAGCATCTTGGAGCCGCTCGACGACCTCGCGGCGCGCGGCGTCGAGCTCCGCATGCTCTACGCCGAGATCCCCTCGCGCCGCTTCCGCGCCGCCTTCGATCGCCGCGCCCGGCTCGTCAAGGGCGGCCTGGCGATGAAGCAGTGCCCGCGCCTGCACATGAAGGCGGTGATCATCGACGGCGAGCGCCTCTACCTCGGCTCGGCGAACCTCACCGGGGCCGGGCTCGGCGCCAAGGGCGAAGACGCGCGCAACTTCGAGCTCGGCCTCGTCACCGACGACTGCCACCTCATCGATCGCGTCCAGGGGCTCTTCGACGCGCTCTGGCGCGGCGAGCCCTGCGGCTCCTGCCGCCTGCGCGACGTGTGCCCCGACCCCGGCCCCTACGCCGCCGGCCGCCGCGGGCCCGCGCGCAGCGCTGACTGACCGACCAGTCAGTGTTAGACTGCGCGGCGATGTCGAAGCTGCGCCGCACCCTCCTCCGCCGGTCGCGCGTCGTCGTCGACCGCGCGCTGAACGGCTTCGTGAACGGCCTCGCGCTGGTGATGGATGGCGCGATGACGCCCGTCGGCGACACCCCGCGCGAGACCATCCTCGAGTACGGCAAGCTCTCGGTCCACCGCTACCTGCCGCCGTCGGAGCTCGAGGATCACCACGTCGAGGCCGACCACGATCAGGCCACCACCCCCGGCCGCTTCCCCGTCCCCATCCTGCTCGTCCCGCCGCTCATGGTGCGCCCGTACATCTACGACCTGCGCCCCGAGCACTCGCTGGTGCGCCATTTCCGTCAAGCAGGATTCGACGTCTACGTCGTCGACTTCGGCGCCCCCACCGCCGACGACGCGCAGACCCGCCTCGACGACTACGTCCTCGACTACCTGCCGCGCGCCGTCGAGGCGGTCCGCCGCCGCCAGCGCCGCGACGACCTCACGCTCGTCGGCTACTGCATGGGCGGCATCTTCTCGCTCCTCTACACCGCCGCCTGGCGCGACGCGCACGTCCGCAACCTCGTCTCGATCGCCGCGCCGATCGACTTCGCCAAGATGGGCCTCCTCACCCACGTCGCCCGCCTCGCGCACGGGCAGGTGCAGGACATCGCCGATCGCATCGGCAACGTCCCCGGCTTCGTGAGCTCGCAGGCGCTCAAGATGCTGGCGCCGGTCAAGCGCTTCACCCGCTACGCCGATCTCTTCATCCATCTTCACGACGACGAACGGGTGAACAGCTTCGACGCCATGTCGACGTGGGCCGACGACTTCGTCGCCTACCCGCAGCAGGCCTTCAAGCAGTTCATGTCCGAGGTGATGGTCGGAAACCAGCTCATGCAGGGGCTGCGCTTCGGCGAGCGCGTCGCCGATCTCGGCGAGGTTCGCTGCTCGCTCTTGGCCTTCGCCGGCCGCGAGGACACCATCGCCACGCCCGCCTCGGCGCGCGCCATCGTCGACGCCACGCGCCCGCGCGACGTCGCCTTCCACGAGGTCTCCGGCGGCCACATCGGCGTGGTCGTCGGCGGCCGCGCGCGCCGCGAGGTCTGGGATCCGACGGTGGAGTGGCTGCGCACGCGCAGCGTGTGAGCGGGGATTTTCGCTAGACGCTATTGAATCGGGACGGGCTTGAGCGTCGCCTGGCCGTTCTTGATGGCGACCTTGAAGCGGACCATGCGGCAGTTGTACTTCTGGCGCAGCCCCGCCTCGTTCTGCTTCAGCTTCGCCGCGAAGCTGTCGAACGTGAGCCCCTCGGTGCCCTCGTTCGTCTGCTTGCGCGCCTCGACGTACTCGGCGAACACGCGTTGGAGGTACTGCGCCTCCGGCTCCTCGGCGAGCGCCTGATTGTCGATGGTCGCGTGCGCGCCCGAGACGTTCGCGTCGACGGCGAGATCGCCGCCCCAGCGCGCCGCCTGCTCACCGCTCGACGACGACCCGCCCTCCTCGTCGGTCGGATCGGGCCGGCCGGTGAGCCGCGCCATCATCACGTTGAGGCCGTTGGCCAGCCCCTCGAGATCGGGGCTCGGCGACTCGAAGGTGTACTCGTGGTTGCCGTTGATGACCTCGCTCACGCCGCGCTCGATGGCGTCGATCGGAACCAGGAAGCGCATCGCCGTCAGCACCGCCGCGCCGATCACCGCCAGAAGCGACACGCCCCCGAGGAGCAGCACCCACCACAGCAGCCCCGCGTAGGGCGCGCGGGCCGCCGTCACCGACGCCAGCACGACGTACCCGGCGGCGGTCTTCTCGGCCGGCGTGAGGTTCCCCGGCAGCGGCCCCGCCGCCGCCAGGTACTCCTGCCCGTTCAGCGTCACCGCGAACACCTTGGTGACCTCGCCCTTGCCGATGGCGTCGTTCACCTTCACGCCGTCCTGCACCTGGTCGATCGCCGCGTTGAGCGCCTTCTCCTCGGCGCTCTCGCCGCCCGACCGCTTCCAGCTCGAGGCGTGGACTTTCTTGTCGAGCACGAACGCCACCTCGGCGCCCGTGCGGTCATGATCGCCCTGCGCGTCCGCCGTCGACGCCGCGTACCCGACGATGAACGCCCCGAGCACGCCGCCGGCACCGCGCACCGGCGCCACGCCGACGTCGTAGAGGCGCCCCTCGAAGCCCCACACGTCCTTCACCGCGACGCCCTCGAGCGCCTTCGCGACGGCGCCGTACTTCGCCTTCAGGTCCTCGCCGACCATCACCGACATGTTCAGGTTGCGGCAGACGACCTTGCCCTGGCCGTCGGTGACCACGATGAGGTCGGCCTTGCGCCCCTTCTTCTCGAGGCGGCCGTTCATCGCCTCGATGGCGACGAAGGAGGCCTGGCGGCGCTCGTCGCCGCTCTTGCCGAGGGCGCCGATGATCTCGTCCTCACGCGCGAGCTTGACCGTGTCGTTGGTCAGCTCGACGCCGCGGAGGAGCACCAGCTTCGGAACGGCCTGCTGGGCACGCGTGACGATGCCCTCGACATTCGCTCGAGTCGCGTTCTTGACGGAGGACGAAACGGTGGCGGCAACCACCGCCGTGAGGATTGCGACGGCCAAAGTGGCCGCCAACCCGATGCGCGCTCGGAACATGAGGACCCCTCCACCGAAGCAAACCGGAAATCCCAGCCGGCACGGGACTATCGCACTTTGTCGTTCCCCAAGTCAAACACGCAGATTTTGCGCGGCAACCCATCGGAACGCCGAAGAGCTCGCGTTCGCGTGCGGTCCGGCCACTACCGCAAACTCGATTCCCCACAAGTTATCAACAGGCATGGGAGAGAACGACACTCAGTATCCTACAGCGAACCCCGTATGCGCTCAACAACGCGGATCGGCAAGGCTTTTTCATTTCCGGCAGGTAATGTGACGCGCCGCGACGTCGTCGGAGAGGCCAATTGACGCCATCCGTTGAGGAGCTGCTGTGGAAAACGCGATCAGCGCTGTGAGGAGTTTCGGAGGTACTTTTCGAACTTCTCGGCGAGCTTCGAGACCTCGTCGTTCGACAACGCCCGAATCGGCGCGAGGACGTGGAGCGCGACCGCGTAGGGCATCTCCTTGCGCTCGAATCCGGGCGTATCGGCGATGAACAGTGTCCGCTTGGCGTGGACGTAGCGCGACGGATAGCTCGACTCCGCGTGCACCTCGAACCCCGGCCACAGCGACGGCTTGTCGAGCGTGGCCTGGGACACGACGACGAGCGTGAGCGGCGCCGGCGTGTGCCCCGCCGCCTTCGCCAGGTCGGCGCGCTTGTCGCCGACCTCGGCCGCCGCCTCGGGGCTCTGCATGTAGCGCCGCATCGCCTCGACGAGCTCGCGGTAGCGATCGCGCAGCGCCGCCGCGTCGCGGGGCGACGCCGACTGGACGCGCAGCCCATCGGCCTCGAAGATCTCGTCGACGGGGAGCGCCAGCCCCGGCACGGCGTGCGGCGTCGCGAAGGCCGGCTTGGCCGCGCTCGGCTCCTTGCCGCCGGGCGACGGGGTCGCCGTCGTCGTCGTCGGCTTGGTGACGGGCGGTTTGTCGTCGCCCTTCTTGCTCGCGCGGAGGATCGCGAACAGCGCGCCGCCCGCGCCGAGCGCGACGACGACGCCCAGGCCGAGCGCGAGCGCACGCCCGACCCACTTCGGCTGCGTCCGCTTCGGCTTGCGCTTGCCGGCGACGGTGAGGTCGTCGGGCTGCGCCTGCGCCAGCGCCGCCTCGAGCGCCTCGCGGAAGCTCTTCGCGTCCTGGTAGCGCGCCGCGGGATCCTTCTCGAGCGACTTCCAGATCACCTTCTCGACGGCAGCCGGCACCTCGACGCCGAGCTTGTCGAAGGGCGGCGGCTTCCGCGAGAGGTGCTGTTGCATGATGTCGAACTGGTTCTCACCGTCGAAGGGCGTGCGTCCGGTGAGCCCCTCGTAGAGCGTGATCCCCAGCGAGTAGATGTCGCTGCGCGCGTCGACGACCTTGCCGCGCACCTGCTCGGGGGACATGTAGCGCACCGTCCCCATCGTCTGGCCCGTCGAGGTGAGGCGCGACGAGTTCAGGATCTTGGCGATCCCGAAGTCGGTCACCTTCACCGTCCCGTCGGTGCGCATGAGAACGTTCGACGGCTTGATGTCGCGGTGGACGACGCTCTGTCCGTGGGCGTACTCGAGCGCCTTCAGCACCTCGATGCCGACGCGGACGACCTCACGCCAGGCGACCTTGCCCGCGTCGAGGATCGCCTTCTCGAACGTCTGCCCGTCGACGAACTGCATGATCAGGCAGAGTCGGCCGGCGCCCTCGACGAAGTTGTTGAGGGTGACGATGTTCGGGTGATCGAGGAGCGCCAGCACGCGCGCCTCCTCGACGAAGCGCGCCTTGAGCTCGTCGTGCACCGCGAGCTCGGGCGGGAGGATCTTGATGGCCACCTCCTGCCCGGTCACCCGGTGGGTGCCGCGATAGACGACGCTCATGCCGCCAGCGCCGAGGACGGCGGTCAGCTCGAACTCGAGCAGCCTCGTCCCGAGCAGCCGCTCGGGACCTTCTAGCTGAGAAAACTTGACTGAGCCCGACACCTACTCAATCCTACATGTAGGACTTGTGAGACCAACCCCACGCGGAGGAGCTGGACGATGGCCATGACCTACTCGGATAAGCGGCGCGAGCGGCGCGTCCCCCTCAACATCCTGCTGAACAAGTACATCGACGGGGAGCCGCACGTCTGCCGCGCGGTGAACCTCTCGCGTGGCGGGATGCTCGTCTACAAAGTCTTCGAGCCCGACCTCGCCCACAGCGAGGTCTCGATCGAGTTCCAGCTGCCCGGCTCGCCGCGCGTCCTGCGCGCCGACGGCATCGCCCTCGCCGAGCACGCCTGGGCGCGCGCCCACGGCATCCGCTTCACGCGGATGGCCGAGGAGGACAAGATCCTCATCGATCGCTACCTCGCGGGCGAGGTCCTCGATGAGGAGACCGCGCTCTCGCAGCCGCGCCGCTAGCCTCACGCCTGCGCCCTCCCCCGCCCGTCGACGCGGCGGTCCACCTCCACGAACAACGTCTCCAGCTCGGCGCACACCTCGTGCGGGTACTCGACGGGCGTGTAGTGCGTCCCGCCGGGGAGCACGCGAAGCGTCGCGCTGGCGACGGTCTTCTGCATCTTCCGCGCGGTCTCGAGCGGCGTCAGCATGTCGCGATCTCCGGTGACGATCCGCAGCGGCACCGTCACCGTCGGGAGCACGTCGGTGGCGTCGTGCTTGCCGAGCGCCATGAGCGTCGCGCCGTAGAGGTCGAAATCCAGCGACGAGAACGTCCGCGCGAACTCCGAGAAGAGCTGCATGTCGATGGTCGGCCCGACGAAGCCGAGCTTGACCATGATGGGCAGGAGGCCCCTCCACGCCGTCGCCCAGCCGGTGAGCTTGCCGACGGTGCGCGCGTTGCGCCGCATCTGCTTGATGGCCGATGGGATCACGTAGCGGAGCAGGCGCGTCCCGTAGACGGTGTCGAACGGCTTGCCGGAGACGCCGTTGACCACGGCGATGCCGCCGATGCGCTCGGGGAAGCGGCGCCACGCCTCGAAGTTGACCTGCACGCCCATCGACCAGCCGACGAGGATGACCTGTCGCCAGCCGAGCGTGTCGAGGAGCGCGCGGAGATCGAGCGCGTGGAACGGCGGCGACAGCGTCCCCGGCGTCTTCGGCGGCGCCGAGCGGTAGAGCCCGCGGTAGTCCCAGGTCACGAACGGGCGCTCTCCGTCGAAGCGATCGAAGATGTGCTTCCAGGCGCGGTAGTCGCCGCCGAGGCCGTTCGAGAGGACGACGGGCGTTCCGGGGCCCGAGCCGCGTAGCTGGTACGCGAGCTCGGTGCCGTCGAAGCTGCGGAAGGTGCCGAAGGTGAATTCGGAAGAGGCCAAGAGGCCTCGATCGTATGCCGGAACCGACTAGAAGTACACAGCCGCGCCGAAGCGGAAGAGGCCGCCGTACTCGGACTGGAGGGCGTGGACGGGGGTGCCGTTCACCGACTTCAGGCCCAGGTCAGTCGAGTCGACGCGCTTTTTCCCGTCGAAGCGGGCGTCGGCGGTGAGCGCGACGTGCTTGCCGAGGCGCAGCTCGAGGCCGCCGCCGACCTGGCCGCCGACGTAGTAGGCGTCCTCGGAGGCGGCGATGAGATCCTGGCGCGACCAGGTGAAGGTCACCGCCCCGACGAGATAGGGCGAGACGACCCAGTGCGGGCGGCTCAGGTGCACGCGCAGGCCGAGGTCGGCGGGGACGGTGGTGCGGTCGAACTGGTGGTTCACCGAGCGCTGGTAGTCGGCGCCGATCTCGAGGGCGAGGTGCGGCGTGAGGCGGAAGAGGAGCTCGCCGCCGATGCCGAGGCGGTTCCAGTCGGTGTTCTCGATGCCGCCGCCGACGCGCACGCCGAGGCCGAACTGCGAGCGGAACTCGGGGCGCTTCGGCTGCGCGACGACGACGGTCGTCTGGACCGGCGGCGCGGGCGGCGGCGTCGGGGCGGCCTCGACGCAGCAGGGAGCGGGCGCGGGCGCCGGGACGTAGACGACGGGCGGCGGCGCGACGAGCGGCGGCGGGATCGGCGGCAGCGGCGTCGGCGGGGGCGGGGCCGGGTAGTAGTACTGCGACGGCGGCGGCGGGGGCGGCGGCGCCTCGACGGCGACCGGGGGCGCGACGACGACGACGCGCGGGCGCGGCACCCAGCGCCAGCGCTCGCGGACGATCACGCGCGGCGGGGCCGGGATGTAGACGGGCGGCGCGTTGATGTATTCGTGCGGCGGAGGCGGCGGGGCGAAGATCACCTGCGCCGCGGCGGTGGACGAGAAGGCGGGGATCGCGGCCGCGGCGGCGAGGAGCGCGAAGGCGGGAGCGAAGCGGGTACGCATGGCGCGCGTCCTCAGCAGCCGGCATGCCAGCGCAAGGGCCCGAAATCCCTGATGCGGGCGCACCGCCGACAACGCCGGTTCACACAGCGTCAACGGTTGTCGATATTTTTTTACGGAACCGCGTCCCCGTCGGGAGTGTCCTTGACACCAATTTGTGCGGTCGGTAATACTTCGCCCGCTCGGCGCACGACGTTCGCATCTTGTCGGAATTGCGGCGATTCCTTCTGAGGGAGGCAACGGTTGGACGAGAACAAGAAGCCCGGCGGACCCGCAGGCCGAGACATCAGCGATCTAAAGGCCCGCCTCGGGCTCAAGAAGACCGGCGTGATGCCGGCCGTGTCCCCGACCGGTCAACCCGCCCCCCCTGCTCCCGCCGGACAGCCGGGCGCGCCTGCACCGGCGCCTGTCCCGCCGCCGCCGGGGACGCCCGCGGCGCAGGCGGCGATCCCCGCGCCGTTCGCGCAGCCCGCGCAGCCCGCGCCCGCCGCCGCGCCCGCGCCGCCGCCCGACCCCAAGCGTGATCCGTTCGCCCAGCAGCAGGCCGCGAACCTCGCCGCCTTCTACGGCATCGGTCAGGTGCTGCCCGGCTCGACGGAGGGCGTCGCCGCCGAGCCGATCTCGAAGCCGAAGCCCTGGGGCCGCATCGGCATCTACGCCGTCGCTGGGCTCGTCGTCTTCGGCGTCGGCGGTGCGTGCGGCGCGGTCTACAACGGCCGCGTCGAGTTCAACCGCACGATCGATCACGCAGCCACCATCCGTGGCGAGGTCGACAAGATCGCCAAGCAGGTGAACTCGATCAACGACCTCATCAACGGCTCGCAGCTCACGAAGGAGGGCAAGCCCGACTTCGAGCTGGCGAAGAAGCTGGCCGACCTCGACCTCAAGAAGCCGGACACGCAGAAGCTGTTCAAGACCAACTACGCGCGCCTCGAGGACGTCGCCGTCGAGCGGCTGTTCACCTACTACAACACCGCGATCCAGCTCTTCGACGAGGTCGGCGTGCACGCCAAGAAGACCGAGTCGGACAAGGAGCAGATCGAGAAGTTCGCGGCGTCGGGCGGCGGCAGGTCGGACAAGCTCTTCGGCGTCACGCTGAACCTCACGGGTGCCATCCCGCAGGCGTCGCTCGTCGAGATGGGCACGCCGGTCTGCAAGGACAAAGAGAAGACCGACTGCAACGTGAACGAGCTCGCCGGCTTCAAGTATCGCGCGGAGCCGAGCGGCTCGTGGCAGGAGCGTCCGGTCAAGGGCGCGCCCGGCTCGACGGTGATTCCGATCGACACCCGCACCGCGATGTTCAAGAACGCGATGTCGGGCTCGCCGGAGAGCCTCGCGCACGCGGCGTACATGCGGCGCCTCGCCGACCTCAAGCTCCACGCGATGGGGCTCCTCGGTCAGCAGAAGGACGTCGTCGGTGACATGAAGCGCGCGGCCGAGCGCCCGAAGGTCTTCACGTTCTAGCTCGCAGTCGTCAGAACCCATCCCACACAACGTGATGAGACTCTCGCTCGTGACGGCAGCCGTCGTCGCGGCCGCGGCCCCTCAGGTCGCGCGCGCGGCGCATCCTGTGTTCGATCTTGTCGCCAACCGGACGCTCGCGCACGGCGTCCGCGGGGGCGGCCTGGCCATCGTGGCGGGCGCGCCGGGGTTCGCGCGCTACGTCCACTTCTCGCGCCCGCTGCCGACGTGGAAGCTGCGGCTCGTCGAGGACGGCAAGAAGGTCGCCGTCGCCTCGACGTCGTCGGTGCTGGAGGTGCCGCTCACCGCCGAGCAGGCGCGCGGGGCCTCGGCGATCACGCTCCGGCTCAAGTCGAACGTGAAGCAGACGGTGCGCGTGAGCGGCAACGGGAAGAGCTCGCAGGCGGTGCCGATCGCCGTCGGCTGGTCGACGGTGAAGGTGCCGCTCGAGGCGGGCGCGCTGGTGGCGGGCGAGAACAAGCTCACGCTGACCTTCGCGCAGGGCGGGATTTATGCTGGACAGAAAGGCGCCGCGGCGGTCGAGTGGATCCAGGTCGCCGGCGAGGCGCCGGCGGACGCCGCGCCCGTCGTCGCCGAGGGCGGCGCGCTGGTGCTGCCGAAGGACGGCGGGCTCGCCTGGTACGTGCGGGTGCCGGACGGCGGCGCGCTCCAGGCGCAGGGCGACGCCGGTGGCTGCGCGGTGAAGGTCCGCGTCACCGACGGCAAGAAGGCGCTCGTCGAGGCGCCGCTGACGCTGGGCGCGCCGGTCGGGCTCGGGGCCGCGGCGGGCAAGGTCGCACGGCTCGAGCTCCTCGCCGAGGGCGCGTCGTGCATGCGCGCCAAGCTGACCGCGGCGACGCTGCTCGCCGACGGCGCGGCGCCGACGGTGAGCTACGCCAAGCGGCCGAAGAACATCATCGTCTGGCTCACCGACTCGACGCGCGCCGACAAGTACAAGGCGATCAACCCGAAGACGCGCGTCGAGACGGCGTTCATGGACGAGTGGCAGAAGCGCGCCACCCTGTTCACCGTCGCGTACGTGCAGGGCAACGAGTCGCGCGTCTCGCACGCCAGCCTCTTCACCGGCATGTACCCGGCGCAGCACAAGTTCATCCCCGAGAAGGC
>Ga0272446_1002091_pt1 | contig 27941 bp, 20 predicted proteins | sample YNPCB0061_FD_194587 | JGI IMG/M metagenome (GOLD analysis project Ga0272446, IMG submission 194587) | Hot spring microbial mat communities from Yellowstone National Park, WY, United States - YNP-CB-006-1 | ecosystem: Environmental > Aquatic > Thermal springs > Hot (42-90C) > Sediment | place...
CGACGGCGGCATCACGGGGATGGTGGGCGTGCCCGCGCTGTGGCAGGCCCTCTATCGCAAGATCGAGAAGCAGGTGCGCGAGCGCGGCGAGATCGTCACGCGCCTCTTCGAGCTCGTCGTCGAGGGGAGCCGCCGCATGCGCGACAAGCTCCCGCCGGCGTTCGACACCTTCGCGCCCGCCAACTGGCAGCGCTTCGTCTTCTGGCCGGTGCACCAGAAGCTGGGCGGGCGGCTGCGCCTCATGATCTCGGGCGGCTCGGCGCTGCCGCCCGACGTGATGAAGACCTTCCGCGGCCTCGGCTTCAACCTCTTCGAGGGCTACGGCCTCACCGAGGCGTCGCCGGTGCTGACGGTGAACCGCCCCGGCACGCGCCTCATCCCCGGCTCCGTCGGCGAGCCGCTCCCCGGCATCGAGGTGAAGATCGCCGATCCCGACGAGCGCGGTGTGGGCGAGGTGATCGCCAGCGGCCCGAACGTGATGGCCGGCTACTTCGAGAACCCGGAGGCGACGGGCGAGGTGGTGCGGGGCGGCTGGCTCCACACCGGCGATCTCGGCCGCGTCGACGAGGATGGGCGGCTCTACATCGTCGGGCGCAAGAAGGAGATGATCCTCGGCGCCAACGGCGAGAACGTCTATCCCGACGAGCTCGAGGATCTGTATCGCGATCATCCGTGCGTGAAGGAGCTGTCGATCGTCGGCCTCCCCGACGGGGACAGCGAGCTGGTCGCGATGCTGGCGGTGCCCGACTACGAGGCCAAGGACGAAGAGGGCGAGGCGCTCGCGCGCGACGAGGTGCAGGTGCGCGTGCAGGAGCACTTCCGCGCGGTGTCGGCCAAGCTCCCGCTCTGGAAGCGCGTGAAGGTGATCCACCTGACCGACCTCGATCTGCCGAAGACGGCGACGCGCAAGGTGAAGCGGCGCGAGGTGGTGAAGGAGATCGAGAAGCTCGAGCACCTGCGGCGGCGCGCCGAGGCCGAGGCGCGCGGCGAGACAACGGCGGCGGCGGCGCAAGGCGGCGGCGCGAGCTGGATGCGCGAGGTGCTGGCGACGGTGTGCGGAAAACCGCTAGACACCATTTCGGCGGCGAGCGGCCTGCCGGAGCTCGGCTTCGACTCGCTCATGTACACCGAGCTCGGCGTCGCGCTCGAGGCGGCGGGCGTCGCCGTCCCCGAGAACGCCGATCTCACCGGGCTCGCCACCGTCGCCGACTTCGAGCGCCAGGTGCGCGCGTGGGGGCGCCGTACGAAGCGGCCGGTGCCGAAGACGGCCAAGGCGAAGAGCGAGGAGGCGTCGGAGATCCACATCCCGAAGCCGATCGTCGACGCGGGCGGGGCGGCGCTGACCTACGCGCAGCGCATGACCTACGAGCGGCTGTTCAAGACCAAGGTCACCGGGCGCGCCTACATCCCGCAGTCGACGCGCTTCCTCGTCGCGGCGAACCACGCCAGTCACCTCGACATGGGCCTCGTGAAGCACGCGCTCGGCGACTGGGGCGAGCGGCTGGTGGCGCTGGCGGCGAAGGACTACTTCTTCGAGGACCCGATCAAGCGGGCCTACTTCGAGAACTTCACCAACCTGGTGCCGATGGATCGCCACGGGTCGCTGCGCGAGTCGCTGCGGCTGGCGAGCGATCAGATCCATCAGGGGAACATCCTCCTCATCTTCCCCGAGGGGACGCGCTCGACGACGGGGGTGATGGTCGACTTCAAGCCGTCGCTGGGGTATTTGGCGTTGACAAATAAGGTGGACGTCCTGCCGATGTACCTCGCGGGGACGCACGACGCGCTGCCGAAGGGGAGCGTGCTGCCGAAGAGGCGCGACATCGCCGCGCACATCGGGCCGGTGGTGCGCTGGGAGGAGCTGGTGGCGGCGACGCGCGGCCTCTCGCGGTCGGAGAGCTACCGCGAGGCGTCGCGGCTCGTCGAGCTGCGCGTGCGCGCGCTGGCGCCGGCGGGCGATCAGAACCGGCAGGCGGTGCCGACGACGCCGCGCGCGACCGAGGGCGGACCGCGCCTCACGGCCGCGAGCGTGGTGGTGCAGGACGCGCCGTCGTTCGTCGGCAACGCGCTGGTGCGCGACGCCGAGAAGCGGTCGTAGGAGTAGGCGCGATGCGTCCGGTCATTCTGGTCACTGGCGGCACGGGGTTCCTCGGCGCGCACGTGGTGCGGGCGCTCGTCGAGCGCGGCGAGCGGGTGCGGGTGCTCACGCGCGGCGGCGGGTCGATGAGCGACACCGTCGAGATCGCCGAGCTGCGCGACCTCGGGGTGGAGCTGGCGCAGGGCGACGTGGTCGCCGATCTCGACGCGCCGGGGGCGCTGTCGCTCGAGCGCGCGCTCGACGGCGTCGATCGCATCGTCCACCTGGCGGGGTTCGTCTCGCGCGCGCCCGAGGACGGACAGCGCATGATGCGCGTGCACGTCGACGGGACGCGGCGCCTCTTCGAGGCGGCGGCGCGGGCCGGCGGGGTGAAGCGCGTGGTGCTGGCGTCGACCTCGGGGACCATCGCGGTCTCGAAGGAGGCGGTGGCGCTCGACGAGAGCGCGCCCTACCCCATCGAGCTCGTCGGCAGCTGGCCCTATTATTTGTCAAAGATTTATCAGGAGAAGCTGGCCTTCGAGCTGGGCGCGCGGTACGCGCTGCCGCTCGTCGTGGTGAACCCCAGCCTGCTCCTCGGGCCGGGCGACACGCGCGGGTCGTCGACGGGCGACGTGAAGAAGTTCCTCAAGCGCGAGATCCCCATCGTGCCGTCGGGCGGCGTGAGCTTCGTCGACGCGCGCGACGCGGCGGAGGCGACCGTGGCGGCGCTCGAGCGCGGGCGCCCGGGCGAGCGCTACCTCCTCGGCGGGCCGAACTGGACCTTCGAGGAGTTCCTCGGGCGGCTCGAGCGCGCGTCGAAGGTGCGCGCGCCGCGGCTCAAGGTGCCGGACAAGATGGCGCGCGCGGCGACGACGCTGTTCCAGCACGCGTACGAGGCGCTCCACAAAGAGCCGCCGGTCGACCGCATCAGCGTCGAGATGAGCCAGCACTACTGGTGGTGCGACTCGTCGAAGGCCGAGCGCGAGCTGGGCTTCGCCGCGCGCGATCCGGGCGAGACCCTCGACGACACGATCCGCGATCTCCGCCGCCGCTTCCTGTAAACTCGCGCCCCATGAAGATGGGGTGGATGATTGGTGTCGCCGTCGCTGCGTCCTCGCTGGCGGCGTGCGGAGGCGGCGGCGGGGCGAAGAGCCCCGACCTGGGCAGCCCGGACCTCGCGCTGCCGACGGAGACGTGCACGGCGCCGGCCGGGCCGACGGCGAAGTACGTCACCGCGACGGTGGCGATCCCGGCGGACGCGACCAAGCTGGCGTTCGACCTCAACGGCGACGGCAAGGCCGACAACGCGCTCGGCGACATCGCCAGCATCTTGAAGACGCAGAACATCGACCTGCAGGTGTCGGCGAACGAGGCGGTCACGAAGGGCGATCTGCTGGTGCTGCTCCACCAGCGCGCCGACGCCAGCCTCGACGCGGACAGCTGCCAGATCGTCGACCTCTACAACGCGGTGAAGCCGTCGACGCCGCCGGCGCTCAACGGCTCGGACACGCTCAACGTCGACGTGACCGCGAACCGCGGGCGCTTCGTCGGGGAGGCGGCCGCGGGGGTGTTCGCGTCGGGGAGCCCGGCGACGACGACGATGCCGGTCTCGTTCACGCTGAAGATCCCGCTCGCCGTCGGGCGCACGCCGGTGCGGCTCGGCGTCACCGCCGGGCGCATCACCTTCCGCCGGATGGGCAACGGCCTCGTCGAGGGGCAGCTCAACGGCGGCGTCCCGAAGGCGCAGTTCGACGAGGCGGTGCTGCCCGATCTGACGGCGCTCCTCAACGAGCGCGTGGCGACGGTGCCGGCGGACAAGCCGGGGATCCTGCGCCTGTTCGACAAGGGGATGTGCACCAACAAGGACGGATCGATGGCCATCGCCGGCGACGAGAAGATCGACTACTGCGAGGTCGCGACCAATCCGGTGGTGCAGACGATCCTCACGCCGGACGTGCAGCTCTTCGACGCGATGGGCAAGTACGCGCCGAACCCGTCGAACTCGGAGCCGGACTCGATCTCCATCGGCATCGGCTTCACCGCCGTCGCCGCCGCCTTCAACGCGCAGCCCTGACGGACGCTCACTCGCGCGCGATCGCGTGCACGTGCGCGGTGACGAACGACCTCACCGGCACGCGCGCGTCGACGACGCGCTGCTGCGCCGCGCGCGCCAGCCCGCCGAGCGAGCCGACGCCCGCCCCGAGGAGCACCGACGCCCCGCCGTAGCCGAGGGTCGCTCCGACGAGGATGCCGCCGAGGACGCCGGCGCGGATGGGCGTCTTGTCGATCTCGGGGGCGCCCTGCTCGACGTCGGCGGCCGTCACCGGCGCGTCGAGGCGATAGCGCCCGCCGCGCCCGCCGCGTCCGACCACGAGCTCGTCGAAGCGGAGCTGGATGAGCGCGGGGCGCGCCCCCTGCCCACGGCGAATGTCGACCACGCGCCCGACGAGCGCGGCGCCGGGCGCGATGCGGATCGTCCCCGTCGCATCGCGGAACGGCGCCACCAGCGTCGCGCGGAAGGGCTGGCCGGGCTTCGTCTCCGACGTCGAGATCTCGTCGTCGAGGCGGGCGACGAGGAGGCCGCGCGAGGCGACCACCCAGCCGACGGCCTCCCGCGGCGCGCGCACCTCCGCCGGCCCGCCCGTCGAGCAGGCGGCCGACGACGCGAACGCGAGGGAGAGCGCGAGCAGCCAGCGCACGGACGCGCGAGCCTGCAGGCGTGAGGCCGCGGCGGCGCCGCGACCGACTCAGAGGGCGCGCTCAGTGCGCGAACGGCCGCGAGCGACGATCGCTCCCCGACCGGATCGACCAGACCGCCACGTGCGCCACGACGATAATCGTTCCCACCACGTAATCCGCCACCCAACCCATCATGCGCGTCTCCTCCGAGGGGCGTCGGTTATACGCGCGATTCGACCGGGCGCAAGTGTCAACTGGCGCTGGGGACGCAACACCGTCGGTCGATTTTCCGATAACCTCGAAAGAGGGGGCGTCCGCCGTGGCTGACTTCGTCGATCCGCAGAGAGCACCGCGCAGCGACGGTGGCGGGGAGCGCGCGCAGCAGCCGCGCGACGCCGACCAGGCCGTCGCGGGTGGGCGTCCGGGGATGGCTGGGGTGCGCGCCGAGAGGGACGCGAGCGTCGCCGAAACGACCTATCGGTTCAGCGGCGGGCGCGCCGGGACCGCCCCGATGGCGCGCGTCGAGGCGCAGCGGCAGCAGTCGTTCGGCGCGATCGGCCGCATCTTGCGGAAGGAGTCGGCCAGCCGAGGCGCGGGCGGCGGCGCGGCGCCGGCGATCCCGCGGTCGGGCGGGAGTCCGCTGCCGTCGGCGGTGCGCGCCGACATGGAGCCGAAGCTGGGCGCCGATCTCTCGGGCGTCCGCATCCACACCGGCGGCGACTCGCACGACGCCGCCGCCGGCTATGGGGCGCGCGCGTTCACCGTCGGAAACGACGTCCACTTCGGCGCGGGGCAGTTCTCGCCCGAGACGAAGGAGGGGCGCAAGCTCATCCGCCACGAGCTCACGCACGTCGTCCAGGGCCAGAGCTCGGGCGGCGTCCAGCGCAAGGCCGAGGAGAAGAAGGCCGACGGCGACGGGGGCGAGGGCGCCGAGGCGGCGCACGGGCCCGAGGTCTCCGATCCCAACGAGCCGGCCGAGAAGGAGGCCGAGCACGAAGAGGAGAAGGAGGACAAAGAGGACAAGGGGGCGAAGGCCGACGGGAAGTCGGCGAAGGGCCCGAAAAAGGGCGACGACAAGGGCGACGACAAGGGCGACGCGAAGGAGGCCGAGCCGGCCAAGATCAGCGCCAAGCTCGACGGCGTCGGCACCAAGCTCTACCGCGCGCCCGCCGCCGGGACCGCCAGCGCGCCGCGCTCCGCCCCGGCCGCCGGGACCGCGCCGCCCGCCGCCGGGGGCGCGCAGCAACAGCAGCAGCAAGAGACGGCGAAGGTCGCGCTGCCGAACGGCCCCGTCGAGCTCGCCAAGCCCGACTTCGAGCAGCTCCCCGAGAGCGTCCTCGGGCAGTTCGCCGCCGCCGCGCAGGAGCTCGTCCAGGAGACGGTCAAGCTGCAAGAGACCGCGATGGCCTACGAGAAGAAGTACTGCTCGGGCGGCTGGCGCAAGACGGTGTGGGGCCTCCTCAAGACGCCGCTCCCGGCGCCGCTCAACATGGCGGTCGTCGACGGCGCGGTGACCGCGGCGATGTCGTCCGAGGGCATCATCCTCGGCGCACCGAAGACGAAGGCGGGCGTGCAGACGGCGATGAGCGCCATGCAGCTCGCCACGCAGGCGCAGGACGCGGCCATCGCCGAGGTCCACGCCTTCGAGGCGCGCGTCGGGCAGTCGACCTCCGCCTTCAAGGCGAACCTCAAGGCCAAGGCGGTCATCGGCGTGGGCGCCGCCATCGTCGGCGCCGTCGTCGGCGTGGCGATCGCGGGCGCGGCTCCGCTCGTCGGGGTGGGCGTCGCGGCGGCCAAGGTGGTGGGCGCGGTCGCGGCCGGCGCGGCGTCGGGCGCGGCGAGCGGCGCGGCGGGCGCGCAGGTCGCCATGAACCAGGCCAAGGCGAACAACCAGCAGGTCGTCGACAATCGCCTCTCCGAGGCGATCAATCAGGCGATCCCCGGCGCCATCTTCGGTCTCGTCGGTGGGCCGCTCCTCGTCAACAAGCTGCTCACGTTGCTGCCGCCGAACATCGTCCAGAACCTCGGGGGCAAGGCCACCGAGATCGTCACGAAGAGCGTGCTCAGCCTCATCGGCATCAAGCCGAAGGGGATCATCGCCGAGAAGCTGCGCGGCAAGCCCGACGAGGCGCCGTTCCAGCCCGAGCAGGTGATGAGCGAGTACGCCGCCACCTTCGACATCCAGGCGCTGCTCCAGGAGATCAACAAGCTCCAGCTCGAGCAAGGCGGCGGCGCGCAGCCAGGCGCCGGAGCGGGCGCGCCTGCAGGTCAGCCGGCGGGCGCCGGGCCGCGCCCCGGGACGCACCACGCCGACGCGACCGCGTACCTCAACAGCCCCAACCACGACGCGATGGAGCGCGGGTATAACCGCTAGACAGAAATCTTCGATCTAGGTCGCGGCGGGGGCGTTGACGAGGACGATCGGCGCCGACCAGTCGGCGATCCGCCCGCCCACGGCGCGCACGAGGCGACTGCGGTGCGCGTCGCCGGTGCCGCGCACCGCCGACAGGTGCAGTGTGTTCACGCAGCGCTCGACGGCGTCGAGGAGGTAGCTCGGCAACAGCGCCGCCGCCTGCCGCGTGAAGCCGCCGTGCGCAGGCTCGGCGTCGCGCGCCCCCTCGCAGCCACCGACGAGCGTGCACATCGCCGTGCGCCCGGCGAGGTCGGCGTGGGCGATCACGCAGACGCCCCCGTCGGTGGGCGCGGGCGCGCCGGCCGCCGGGAAGAGCATCCGCAGCGGTAGCCCGGCGAACGCCTGCGCGGCGCGCAGCCGATACGACGGCGCGTCGGGCAGCGCGACGAGGATGTTCGCGCCCCACACCCCGCGGTCGAGCAGCGCGCGCACGCGCGCCGCGATCGCCGCCAGCTCCTCGTCGACGCTGTCGAAGCTGGCGTAGCGGAGCCGCTCGGCGCCGGCCATCGGCGCCGGGCCGTCGCCGAACAGCACCTCGGCCAGCGCCTGGCGCGCCCGCGCGTCGTCGGGCGGCGGATCCTGCGAGCCGCTCCAGTCGCCGTCGGCGATGAGCGCCTCGATCATCGGGCGGAACAGGCGCTCGAGCGGCGGCGCGTCGACGACGTCGCGCACGCGCACGATCACGTCGGTGCGGCGCGAGAGCGCCTGCAGGAGCTGCCGCTCGACGGGCGCCAGGACGTCGACGTGCTCGACGTAGAGGCGCGGGAGGTCGGGCGGCAGCGCCTCGGCGAGCGCGACCATGCACCACGCCTCCGTCGCCACGCAGCCGCCGATGGTGGCCTCGATGCGCTCGAGGACGGCGCGGCTCGGCGACGCCGCCGGCGCCTCGGCCGCCGTCAGCTTGCCGTCGAGGTGCCAGGCCCAGATCTGCTGCGCGTGCGCGATCGCGTCGGCCCCGACGCCGGCGTCCTCGCAGAGCTCGACGAGGTGCTGCTCGCCGACCGGCATCGCGTTGAGCCCGGTCGCCACTGCCGTCTGCGCCGCCCACCAGCCGAGCGTCGTCGTCGTCGAGAAGAACATCCCGTGGCGCGGATAGGAGTCCCAGGTCAGCGCGACCTGGGTGCGCGTCGGCAGCACCAGCGCCCAGCGCTCCTCGGCGCGGAACCGCCGCCACCAGCCCATGCGCGTCTCGCTCCCGCTCCACGACAGGACGACGTGCCCGCTCATGCCCGAAGAGTGACACCTCCGACGGCACCGGCGCAATTCGAGTGATTGCTCGAGCGGCGCGCGCGTGGTTCTCTGCGCGTCATGGCGAAGCGGCCGCCCGCGACGAAGGCGAATACGAAGGCGAAGACGAGCCCCACCGAGTGGATCGGCGGCGTGCGCGCCGTGCCGGCGAAGGTGCGCGACGAGCGCGGCAGCCATCGCCCCGAGCTCGCGCTGTGGGTCGAGCGCCCGAGCGGCGCCGTCGTCGCCGCGCAGCTCGCGCGCAAGGTCTCGCTCGCCGACGCGCTCCTCGAGGCGCTGGCGCGTCCGCTCGTCGGCCCCCCGCGCCGTCCGTCGCGCCTCACCGTCGAGGACGCGCGCGCCGCACGGGCCGTCGCGGCCGTCGCCGGCGACCTCCCGATCGAGATCGCGCCCGCGCCGTCGCCCGAGCTCGACGAGATCGTCGCCGAGCTCGCCGAGAAGCTCGCCGCCGACGACGCCGAGGCCGCGCGCGAGCCCGACTACGTCGACGACGACGTGACCCCCGCGCTGCTCGCCCCCTTCTTCGCCGCGGCCGCCGCCCTCCACCGCGCCGCGCCGTGGCGCATCGCCGGCGACGAGCAGCTGATGCGCCTCGACGTCCCGTCGCTGGAGCTCGACGGCGGCGCGCTCGCCATCGTCGGCGAGACGGGCGATCGACGCGGCCTCATCCTCTTCCCGTCGTTCGAGGCGCAGCAGCAGTTCGTCGCGCGCGACGGCGAGGGCGTGGAGCTCGTCGCCCTCGAGTACGAGCGCGTGGCCGAGGTGCCGCCGTCGTGGCGCGCGCTCGCGCCCCGCTCGCTGCGCGCCTTCCCCGTCCCGGTGGCCGTCGACAGCGACGGCTTCAGCGGCCCGCCCGGCGCCTTCGAGGTGCAGCTCCTCACCGCCGCCGCCGAGGCGGTCGTCGCCTTCATGGGCGCGCACGCCGACCTCTTCACCGCGCCGTGGGACGGCCAGATCCGCGACGAGGCGCACACCGGCCCGAGCGGCCTCGCCACGCACCTCCTCGCCCCGCACCCCGAGGCGGTGGCCGCCGCGCTCGCCTCCGCGCGCCGCCGCCCCCGTCGCAGCGGCGGCCGCTCGGTCAGGCGGCGCTGAAGTCGTAGTCGGGGTTCGCCGCCCGCAGCGCGTCGCGCTCCGCCGCCACCCACGCGCCGTCACGCTCCTCGAGCGCGTGCAGGAGGAGGCCCGGCTTGTCGCCCGTCGCCAGCGCCGCCTCGCGCGCGAAGCCCAGCGTCTCCGCCGTCGCTGCGCCGGCGAGGATCCGCTGCCCCACCGCCTGCAGCAGCCACCAGGTGAGCGCGTGCCCCGCCGCCCCCGGGTTCTCCCGCCCGTCGAAGCGCGCGCGGTCTTTGCGATAGACAGAAATAAGCGCGTCGAGCTCCGCCCGCGCCGGGTTCGCCGAGAAGAACAGCAGCGCCGCCACCGCCGTGCGCGGATCGTCGTCGCTGGCACAGCCGAGCGCCGCCGCCACGATGCGCTCCGCCAGCGGGTCCGGCTCGACGAGCGCGCGCACGCGGTTGAGCCACTCGCTCCCCCACGGCGCCGCCCCCGCCTCCTCCGTCGCCAGCGCCCCCGAGAGCGCGCGCCGCGCGATGGCGTCCCAGTCGCTCGCCGCGTCGATGGCCACGCCGTCGAGCCGCGCCGGCAGCGCGAGCCGGGTGTGCCCCGCGCAGCGCCAGGGCGGGAGGCGCGTGTACTCGTCGGGCGGCTCGTCGAGCGGCGTCGTCGCCACGATCGCCCACGAGAGGCAGCGACACAGATACAGCCGCGCGGTGCGGTCGCGCGCGACGATCCCGTCGCGCGCGGCGGCCTCGATGTCACCGTGCTGAAAGAGCGCGAGCAGCCGCGCGTCGTTGGAGTCCACCGTCGACGCCCAGCCGCCGAACTCGCGCAGCCGCTCGCCGCAGGTCCCGCAGCGCAGGTGGTTGCACCCCCACTTGAGCGGCGCGCCCGAATAGACGAAGTCGAAGGCGTGCGGGCTGATGCTCCCCGCCGCCGGGACCAGCGCTCCGTCGGTGCGACAGTAGCGGAACATCGCGCTACGACGAGCCGCCGCCGCCGTCCGACGGAGCCGCTGGAGGAGCCGACTGCGGTCCCGCCGCCGCGGCCCTCTCCTGCTCCTCGCGCGCGACCTCGTCGGGGAACTTGCCGCCGCCGCACGCACGCAGCTCGGCCTCGTCGAGCGGCTTCAGCTTCCGATACATCGTGAGGTCGTACACCGGCGCCTCGCAGCCGTGCCCCGACGCCGCCTGCATGATCTCGACGAGCGAGTGGGCGTGAATCGGCAGGAGATACCCGATGCAGGCGAGCCGGACGTTATCGGGCTGGTTCACGTTGAGGTACTCGGCGGTCTGGAAGAGCCGCGAGGTCGTCCCCGACGGACCGGCGCCGAACGGCAGCTTCACCTCGTCGAGCTTCTGCACGAACTCCGACGAGGCGTCGGCCGCCCACTTCTTGTCGCCCTCCTCCCACTGCACCAGGAGATCCTTCGGATCCTCCGAGCCGTCCTTGCCCTGCGCGCCCGCCTGCTGCTGGAACTCGATCTCGTTGGCGCTCAACGCCGCCGCGCCTTTGTAGTCCTTCTCGGCTTTCCCGTCGTGCGCGGGCACCGTCGGGCCCGAACCGGCGAGGCTGCCTGCCGTCTGCTCCGACGGCGCGATGTCCTTCGTCTCGACGCGCGCCTTGTCCTGCCCGCCCATCGCGCCGGTCACCGACGTGGCCGGGTTGATGAAGCTCGGCGGCCGCTTGCCGTCGGCCGGCGGCGCGACCTTCCCCTCGGCGTCGAGGGTCATCTTCTTGAGCGCCGCGTCGACCTTCGACTTGTTGAGGTCGGCGCGCTTCATGAGCTCGTCGCGATCCTTCGACGACTTCGAGCGCATCGTCTCGTCGAAGAGGCGCATGAAGTTGAACAGCACCGTCATCCGCTCGCGCAGGTTGCCGCTCGCCAGCACCTCGCCGACCTTCGAGGCCAAGACGCCGCCGGCGACGCCGGGGCTCTTCTTCGGATCGGTCCCCAACTTCTCGCCGAGCTTCTTGGCGTCGGCATCGACCTCGGTCTGCTTGCGCTCGACCTCGTCGTAGCCCTTCGCCTCCGACTGGAGGAACGAGCTGATCTTGCCCATCATCGCGTCGGAGGCGGTCTTCGACGCCGAGTGCCCCATCGCCAGCACGCCGAGGTTGGATTCGAACGCCGCCGCCGCCGGATGCGCCTCGACCTTCACCAGCTCGCGCTTGGCGTCCTCCTTCTTCGCGGCCGTGCGCGACTCCTCGGCGAAGCGCCACACCTTGCGCGAGGCGCCCGCCTCGAGCTTGGCCTGGATGCGCGGCTTCGCCGCCGCCGGACCGCCGCCCGCCTTCGCGCCCGCGCCGCCGCCGCCCTTGGCGCCGCGGTCGTGCAGCGTCGAGGTGACGTGATCGGCGACGCTGTCCGCCTCGACCTCGGCCGGCTCGTGCGGCTGCGACACGTCGAGCTCCTCGTGCTCGTCGTCGTGGTCGCGCTCGGGCTTGCGCGCCGGCTGCAGCCCGCCCTGCACGACGTGGGTGAGCTCGTGCGCGAGCAGGCGATCGCCCTCGCGCGACCCGGGGTTGTACTGCGCGGCGCCGAAGTGGACGTCGTTGCCGACGGCGAACGCCCGCGCGCCCATGTCGCGCGCCGCCGCCGCCGACTCGCCGCCGGTGTGCACGCGCACCGACGAGAGATCGGTGCCGAGCGCGCCCTCCATCCGCTGCCGCGTCCGCCCGTCGAGCGGCGCGCCTCCGCCCTCGGGGATGGCCGGCTTGGCGCCCGCGCGCGCGTCGCGCTCGGCCTTGCGCATCGCCACGCGTCGCCCGAGCGCGATCCGGAGCCGCGCGTCGCCGCTCGGCGCGCTCGTCGCCCCGTCGGTCGTCCGCTCCTCACGAGCGCGCTCCTCGCGCTCGCGCCTGTCGCTTCCCCCCATCGTTCGAGGATACGCGATCCGCGCGCGCTACGGGGCGCAACGGAGGCGCGGATCGTCGGAGTCGGAGTAGCCGCGAAGAAAGAGCGGAACGAGCGGCTCGCCGGCGACGCGACGCAGCTGGCGCTCGCCGTCGAACGTGAGGGCGCGCTCGCCGCCGCCCGCGCCGGCGCAGGTCACCCCGACGGTCGCCGCGAACTGCGCGACGGCCTCGGCGCGCCGCCCGAGCCGCGCGAGCACCACCCCGCGCTGGTACCGCAGCGGTTGGAAGCGCGGCGCCGCGGCGATCGCGCGGTCGATCGCGGCCAGCGCCTCGGCGGCGCGGCCGGCCACGAGGAGCGCGAGCGCGCGCCCCGCGAGCAGCTGCGGCTCGTCGGCGCGGATCGCCAGCCCCTCGTCGACATCGCGCAGCGCCGCGGCCGGATCCCCGAGCGTCGAGAGGCACTCGGCGCGCGCGCGGAGGAGCGCCGGCCGATGGGCCACGTCGCCCGGCGCGAGGAGCGCGAGCGCCTGCGTGTAGTCGAGGAGCGCCAGCGCCGGCTGCCCCCGTCGAGCGCGGAGGCCCGCGCGCGCTTCGTAGTAGCGCGCCTCACCGGGCTTGAGCGCGATCGCGCGGTCGTAGGAGGCGAGCGGATCGGCCGTCGCCTCGCCCTTCTCGGCGCGGAGCCCGACGAGATAGGCGCGCTCGGCCGGGTCGACGAGCTCGCAGCCGCTCGACAGGACCAGGAGACCGACGACGACGACGACGCGGACGCGCATCTCCCCAGAGTACGGTGGTGCGCGCACCGGCTCCCCTGGTAGACTTAGCGCACTGTGTCGAAAGGTGATCGACCACGACGCCGTTGGGGGGCGCGCGTCGGTCACGCGCTCCTCGGGTTCGTCCCGCTCGCCGGCGTCCTCGCCTCGAGCGCCTGGATGGTCCACGCCGGCGTCCGCGACGGCGCCGACGTCTGGGCCGAGCCGGTCTGGCTGCTCCTCGGCGTCACCCAGTGCCTCTACCTCGCCATCCAGGCGGTCCTCTGGATGCGCTACCGCTCCTACGCGCCGCCCGCCGACGACGCGCAGCTCCCGCACCTGACGGTCATCATCCCCGCCTACAACGAGGGCGCGATGATCGAGCGCTCGATCAAGTCGGTGGCCGAAGCCGACTACCCGCGCGACAAGCTCGAGATCCTCGTCGTCGACGACGGCTCGCGCGACGACACCTACTTCCACATGGAGCGCATGCGGCGCGCCTTCCCGCAGCTCGTGCGCCTCATCCGCTTCCCCGGCAACCGCGGCAAGCGCGCGGGCCTGCACGCTGGCTTTACCGCCGCGCGCGGCGAGATCGTCCTCACCCTCGACTCCGACAGCGAGATCGATCCCATCACGCTGAAGGCGATGGTCGCGCCCTTCGTCGCCGATGCGAAGGTCGGCGCCGTCGCCGGCCGCGTCTCGGTCCTCAACCGCGCGACGATGCTCGGCCGCATGCTCGAGGTGCAGTACGCGCTCGCCTTCGACTTCGGCCGCGCCGCGCAGTCGTCGTACCGCACCGTCGCCTGCTGCCCGGGCGCGCTCTCGGCCTTCCGCCTCGCCGTCATCAAGCCCCACCTCGACGGCTGGATGAACCAGAGCTTCCTCGGGCGGCCGGTGTCGCACGGCGAGGATCAGGCGCTCACCAACGTCGTCCTCCGCGCCGGCTACGACACCGTCTACCAGCGCCCGGCCGTCGTGCACACGCTGGCGCCGACGAAGTTCCGGCCGCTCTGGAAGATGCTGACGCGCTGGGATCGCAGCTACATCGTCGAGGGCTTCTCGTTCGCGCGCTTCATGTTCTCGCGCTACCGGACCTCGAACCGCGTGCTCCCGATCGTCAACTTCGTCGTCTCGAACGGGCGCATCGTGCTGCTCTACTACGGCCTCCTCCTCCTGCCGCAGCTCATCCTGTCGCGGCCGTCGTTCGTCATCGACTACGGCATCGCGGCGCTCCTCGGCGCGGCCTGCGCGGCGCTCTACTACCTACAGACGGAGCGCAGCCTGCGCTTCCTCTACGGCGTCGCGTACGCGGTGTACGCCTTCTTCCTCCTGCAGTGGACGCTGCCATGGGCGCTCCTCACCGTCCGCGACGAGCGCTGGGGCACGCGCTAGCCGCGCTGGTCGCCGTCGGCAGCGCCGCAGGCTGCCGGACGCGGCTCCTCGAGCTCGACGACGGCGGCGCGCGCCCCGACGGCGGCGTCGTCGATCTCGCGCCGCCCGGCGATCTCGCCGGCGTCTGCGCCGCGCACCAGCGGCGCCCCGTCGCGCTGACCGGCCTCATGCCGCTCGACCCGACGTTCTCGATGCGCCGCGACCGCGTCGTGCGCGTCGCCCTCACCTTCCCGCTCCGCCCCTGCGACGAGCCGGGCGGCGTCGAGGTCGCGCTCACGCCGGGCAACGCGACCGATTTCGTGTCAATCACCGCCTATTGCTGGGAGGGCAGCGGCCCCGCCTGCAGCGGCCCGGCGATCCAGATCGTGCGCCCGGCGGTGATCGGCGACGAGCGCCTGCTCACCAGCCCGCGCATCCTGGTGCGCGACTCGCAGCGCGGCGTCGGAGACCTCTCGCTGACGCCGGCCAACCCGCAGCCGGGGAGCTGCGTCGCCGTCGCCGACGGCCAGCCCTGCGAGCGCGACTGTCAGTGCTTGACAGGAAATGTCCGCGCGCGCTGCATCCCGACGACGACCGGCGCCCGCTGCGGCGTCCCCTGCGGCACCGACGCCGACTGCCCCGCGGCGACGCCCGACTGCGCCGATCGCCCCGACGGGCGCAACCGCGTCTGCGGCCCGCGCCTCCAGTGCTGCGACGAGGTGGACGACTGCAACCGCCCGCTCTTCTGCGAGCGCTGCTTCTGCCTCTCCCCCCAGCCTGCGCAACCACCCTTCTCCGTCGCCTGCGCCTGCGACGGCGACTGCCCGCCCGACACGCTCTGCGACGCCGCGCGCCGCCGCTGCGTCCTCAGCTGCGAGACGGCGGCGCAGTGTCCATCGTGGGCCGTCGCCTGCACCGCCGGCGAGTGCGCCTTCGGCGAGTGACTCAGAAGTAGAGCTGCGCCTGCAGCCTCCACTGATGTGACCCGACCGCAAAATTTTCGCTAGACACATAAAAGTAGTCGGTCTGCAGCTTGAGGCTGTGCTCCCAGACGTAGAAGCCGACGCCGCCGCCGAGCTCGCGCTGCACGCGCAGCGTCGGGTCGGTCTCGCCGAGCGGACGCACCTCGCTCCAGCGGAACGTGAGGTCGATGGGGAACGCGAACAGGTAGCCGACCTGCGCGTAGTAGCCCCAGGCCGAGCGCGACCAGATCCGCCGGCCCATCGCGTCGTCGACGAACGGCCGGTCCGCCTTGCGGTAGACGATCTCGCTGAGGATCGCGAGCCCCGCGATCTTGAAGTGCAGATCGGCGGCGTAGTGCGTGTACGTGAAGCGCGCCTCGTCGAAGATCGCGCCGAACGTCGACTGCGCGCGGCGCGCGTTCACGTTCTGCGCGGCGGTGATGGCGAGCGCGAGCCGCGGCGAGCCCGTGCGCAGGAAGTCCCCATCGGAGAGGTCGTCGAAGTTGCCGAACGGGTTCACCTGGAGCCGGCCGAAGTAGAGGACGGCGTCGCGCCCGGGCGCGCGGTTGCGCCCCTGTCCGCTGAAGACGCCGGCCGCGTACTTGAGGCGCCCCTTTTGCCCGAGGAGGTCGTCGGAGAAGAGGTACACGCCGACGTCACGCTCGAGGGTCAGCTCGGCGACGGCGATCGAGCGATCGACCATCTCCAGCGCGCTCGACGAGATCATGAACTGGCGGCTGAAGGGGATCTTCATCTGGCCGAAGCGGACGCCGAGATCGCGCAGCGGCTGCCACGTCGCGTACGCGTCGCGCAGCGGGACGAGCAGATCGGCCTCGAGGTCGCGCGTCGCGAAGCCGAGCTGGATGTAGTAGGTCAGCTTCGGCGAAAAGAGGTGCCCGGCGAAGATCAGGCGCGCGCGGCGCACCAGGATGCCGTCGACGGTCCCGCCCTGCGCGCCGGCAGCGACGGCGTCGTCGGTGGGGCGGAGGACGAACGCCTGGACTTGAATGCGCGCGCGCAGGTTGAGCGAGAACAGCGGGCCCGCGCGGAACGTGACGCCGCGGCCCCACTGGTACGAGACCTTCAGCGAGAGGTCCCCCGCCGGCCGCGGAAAGATCGGCCCCACCGCCGCCACCGACGGGCTCCCGACGGCGAGCGCGAGGGCGAGGGTGACGGCGCGCGGGATCACCCGCGAGGTCTAGGCACCGAGGATGCCGCGGAGGAGCCCCTCGGGGAGGCGATAGGCCTCGGGGGCCGTCAGATCGCCCTCGGGGACGAGGAGGCCGGTGTCGCCGACCATGCGCACGAGGACGCCCGCGGCCTCCGCGGCGCGGCGCGACGCCTCCTCGGGGGTCAGCGTGGCCTCGATCCCCGTCGCGGCGAACTGCGCCAGCACGCGCGCCTTCACCAGCTCGCGCAGCTCGGTCGTCGACACGCGCTCGCTCTTCGCCAGCCGCCTGAGCACGAGGCCGGCGATGCTCTCGGGGTCGGCGATCTCCGACTCCACCCACACGCGCAGCGGCGACCCCTCCTCCGCCTCGCGCCGCACCGCCGCCGCCGCGCCCTCGACGCCGACGTTCACCGCGCCGAGCGCGCCCGAGCGCGCGCGCTCGGGGTCGTAGAGCTCGAGCACCGACGAGCCGAGCCGCCGGACGAGCAGCGGCACCCCCTGCGCCTCGGCCACGATCATCGCCAACGCCTCGTCGCTGAAGCGGATGCCCTGGCGCGCGCCGAGGCCACGCATCATCGACTCCGCCGCGTCGTTCGACAGGCAGGGCACGCTCACGTGCTCGAGCGCGCCCATCAGCGACTGGTGCGCCAGCGTCGCCAGCGGCGCCCACAGCGCCGGGTGCAGCGCCGAGCAGAGGAGCAGCCCCACGCGCGCGCCGTCCGTCGGCGTGACCGGCCCCTGCAGCGCCCCGCGCAGCCGCCCGAGGACGATGGCCAGCGCGTCGAGCGCGCGCCCGAGGCGCTCGGGGCCGGCGCCGATCGCCTGCTCCAGCTCGTCGAGGATGAGGAGGAACGACATCCCGCGCGCGCCCGCCGCGCTGGTGCACGCCGAGGTGAAGGCGCGCATCCAGCGCTGCAGCTCGGCGGTGTCGAGGACCGCCGCCTGCGCCGGCGGCTCGGGGAGCGCGCTGGCGACGAGCCGCCCGAGGCGCGAGCTCGCCGACTCGTGGAGCTGCATGCACAGGTAGCGCAGGATGGCGTCGGCCGCGCGCGCCGCGTCGTCGGCGACGGCGATCTCGTGATGGAACCCCGAGAGATCGACGTAGGCCGCCGCGCCCGGCAGGCGCCGCGCGATCTCCAACGCCAGCGACGACTTCCCGAAGCGGCGGAGGCCGGTCACCACCACCCAGCGCCCCGCCTCGGCCGACGCGAGCAGCCCCGACACCAGCCGCTCGCGGTTCCAGAACTGCGACGAGGAGGTGATGCGCCCGCGCACCTCGAAGGGGTTGCCGCGCAGCGACGTCTCCTCCATGAGGTCGAGGAGGTCGTCGCCCGAGCGCGCCCACTTCAGGCGCTCCGTCGACACGAGCAGCACGTGCACCGCGCGGCCGCCCGGCTTGGCCGCCCACTCGAGCATCGCGCGCACCGCCGCCAGATCGGGCGAGGCGCCCTCGTCGTGCACGAGGATCGCCACCTCGGCGCGCATCGCCGCCGCCCACAGCGCCGCCCGGCTCACGTCGCGATCGGTCACCTTCGTCGGCGACGAGGCCCCGACGACGCTGGCGCGCTGACCCCAGCGCTCCCAGCCGGCGTTGCGCGGCAGCTCGACGCGCAGGAGCTGCATCCGCGACGGGATGGCGAAGCGCAGCGGATCGGGGCGCGCGGGGATGCCCAGCGCCTCGAGCGACGCGCCCACGCGGCGGGCCCAGCCGCCGAAGCGGCGCAGCGCGCGCAGCATGCGCAGCGACCAGCCGATGGCGAAGGTGACGGCGATGGCGAGCGCCGCCCAGCCGAAGAGCACGCGGCTGCGCGCGCGCCACCGGGCCTGCACGCGCCCGACGAGCGCGCAGTCGAAGGCGGCGTCGCCGAGCTCGCCGCAGAGCTTGCAGCGATCGACGCCGAGCTGCATCGCGTCGCAGGCCGTGCCACGCGCGAGGAGGTGCTTCAGCCACGGGCCGGTCAGGAGCGCCTCGCGCTGCCGCGCCTCCTCGACGGGCCGGTGGCTCGCGGGGTCGACGCGCCAGGGCGGCGCGGCCGGCGGCTCGCCGAAGGCCTGCGCGATCTCGGCGAGGCGCGCGACGTCGTCGGGGAAGTCCTCGGGCGCGCCCACGCGACGATCGCAGAGGTTGCGCAGGCGCAGCGTCGACGAGTCGCCCTGCGCGCCGGCGGCGTCGGCGACGACGAGCTCGGCGAGCACCGGCGGGCGCGCGAACGACGCCGGGATGGCGGCGGCGTGCCCCTCCCAGAGGAGGCGCACGTAGTTGGCGCAGGCGCGCAGCGGCAGCGGCGCCGTCGCCTCGTCCTTGCGCGCCGGGTGGTTGGCCCACGCCGAGAGCACCTCGCGCACGCGCGGCGCCATCGAGCAGGCCGTCGGCGCCGGCAGGAGCTGCAGCGCGCGCGCCGCCTGAGCGCAGCGCTCGTAGGGGGCGCGCACCTCGCCGCGCGCCTCCTTGCGCCCGTCGGTGCGGAGGTGCGCGCGGATGGCGTCGACGCGCGCCGCCGAGCGCTCGCCGACGTCGCTCGGGCGCGGCAGGCGCGCGCCCACCCACTCCGAGAGGCTCGACGTCGCCGACGGATCGGCGAGGAAGCAGGTGTAGAGCTTGGCGAAGGCCGCCTCGGTGACCTCGTGCCAGTCGGACTCGCGCGATTTCGTGCTTGACGGAAAATCGACCACCCAGCCGGCGACGGCCGCCGGGGAGGCGACCGCGCCGCAGTCCGTCGCCCAGATGTCCTGCAGGCGGCGGCGCACCACGATCGGCCCCGAGGTCTCGAGGAGCTCCGCCAGCTGCTGGGCGCGGGCGCAGCCGCGGGCGCGCTTGGGATCCTGCGCGCGCGCGGCGCAGCCGGTCAGCGTCTGGAACGCCTGCACCAGGTCGAGCGCCGTCGACAGCGTCGGCCCGCCGGTCGCCGCGACGTTGTTGGGATCCTCGGCCTCGCCCTGCGCCTCGGCGACGAGCGCGCGATCGAGCGGCGCGGTCCCCGCGAACCAGGCGTCGAGCGCCGCCGGCCCGCCCGCGCGCAGCCGCCGCCAGGCGCGCGGCGCCACCCGCTCGAGCGCCTCGACGAGCAGCCGCCGCGTGAAGAGCGCCGGCCCACCGCGCGACGCCGCCACCAGCCGATGCGCTAGCCGCTCCGCCGGGGTGCGCGCCGCCGCGCCGCCGTGCCCGGGGGCGACGTCGCTCTCGCCCGACTCGTACGCCGCCAGCGCCGCGAGCACCGCCTGCGCGCGCTCCCACCCACCGACGAGCGCCGCCAGCTCGGCCTGATCCCCCGACGAGACGCAGCTCTGCAGGCCGCTCGCCGCCACGCGCCCCTGGGCGAGGCCGCGCGCGAAGTCGCCGGCCGCGCTGCAGAGCGCGTCCCGCCCCGCCTGGCAGGCCTGCACGTCGGCCTTCTCGTCGGCGATCTTCTGCTGCATCGCCGCGACCTCGTCGGAGAGCGCGCGTTTTTCGCTAGACAGCTTCTGGAGCTGCGCCTGCGCGCGGGCCAGCTCGCGCTCCTTGTCGGCGAGCTCCTTGTCACGCTCGGCGAGCGCGCGCTCGACGGGCTCGCAGAGGTTCGCCTTGGCCGCGGGCGCCGCCGGCTGCTGCGCGCGCGCGGTCGCCCCGACGGCGGCCGCGGCGACGCCGAGGGCTATTGCCGCGAGTAGGCCACGCATCCGTCGCTCTTCGAGTGATAGACAGAAATCCAGCGCTCGGGCTCGGCGGCGACGAGCCGCGCGCCCACGCCCTTCGGGTGCGTGTGCAGGAGCTTCACCCGCTCGGCCGTCACCAGCCGCGCCGCCGCCACCTCGTCGGCGACGTCGGGCCCGAGCCGCACCACGCGGTTCGACAGATCGCTCTTCCAGAGGAGGCCGGGCAGCTCGCACTCGTGGTCGTAGGCCGCGCCGTCGCCGGCGGCGAGCCGCTCGCGCGCGTCGACGAGGCCGCGCGGCGCGCCGTCGGCGCCGAGCGTGCGCAGCCGCTCCTCCGGCGAGCGCGCGATCACCGCCCCGAGCGGCTCCTCGCGCCCGGCGAGCCCCGACCACGCCTGCGCCACGCCGATCACGCCCCCGACGGCGGCGAGGATCCCGACGGCGACCCGCGCCCACCCGTCGGCGCGCGACCAGGGCGCCGCCGCCAGCGCCAGCGCCACCGCCGGCAGCGCCATCGTGTAGCGCGCCACCGCCGGATCGGGCGCCGCCACCGCCGCGACGAGGATCGCGCCCAGCACCCAGCTCCGCCGCGCGATCGCCGCCGCCAGCGCCGCCGGCAGCGCGACCAGGAACGGCAGCCCGAACCCGCCGTAGCGCATGTCGAAGATCGGCGGCGCACCGATGGCGAGCCACGACTTCACCAGGCGGATCGGCGTCGGCCCATGGAGGCGCGCGACGTCGGCGCCCGAGCCGAGCAGCACCGAGACGTCGTAGAGCCCCGGCAGCTTCCACGGCCCGAGCTTCACGATGACCGGCCACACCGGGTTGCCGTGCACGATCACGTTGCGCGCGTAGACCTCGAGGCCCAGCACCGCGACGATGGCCGCCGCCGGCAGGATCACCCGTCGCTGGTTCGCGCCGAGCGCGCGCAGCCCGAGCACCACGCAGAGGAGCGCCGCGGGGACCGGCGCCGACGGCTTCGCCCCGAGGAAGAGGCCGATGGCGACGGCCGCGAGGAGCAGCGTGCGCGGCCGCGCCGGCGCCGCCAGGAGCGCCGACGCGAGGAGGAGCAGCGCCCCGCAGGCGACGTCGACGTAGTTCGTCGGCAGCTCGAGGAAGCAGGCCGGCGCCGCCAGCCACAGCGCGCCCGCCGCCAGCGCCTCGCGCCGCCCCGCGCCCGCGTGCCGCCCGAGCGCCGCCGCGGCCAGCGCACCGACGAGCCCGAGGGGGACCTGCGCCGCGTCGACGAGGCGATCGTCGGGCAGGAGCGCGCGCCACGCCGCGAACAGCAGATCGACGTTGTGCGGGTAGGTCCCGAGGTAGGGGATGTCGTGCGGCACGTCGCTCCAGCGGCCGCGCTCGAGGAGGTGATTGACGAACGGGAGGTGATAGCCGAGCGCGTCCCACTGCCACACCGGCAGCATCGCCGCCACGACGGCCGCGACCGCCGCCGCGCCGAGGCCCACCAGCAGCGCCGGCGCCGTCGCGCCGTCGACGAGCTCGCCGAGCCCGACGCGCGGCCGCGCCACCACGCGCGCCCGCCCCGCGCGCCACGCGATCAGCGCGAAGATCGCCGCCAGCCCGAGGAGCGACACCGGCCCGAGGAGCCCCACCGCCGCCGTGAGCCGCACCGCCACCACGACGAAGGCGAGGGTCAGCGTCGCCCCCGCCAGCCACCGCTCGTGCCGCCCCCCGTCGGGCGCGACCCACCGCCCGAGCGACCACGCGAGCACGCCCGCGAGCGCGAGCCCGAGCGGCAAGAGCCCGAACGGTCCGGTGAAGGCGGACAGGCCGGCGGCGGTCGTCGGCATGAGCCGCGGGATATTGCTCGATCAGGGACCCCGCGTCGAGGGAACATATTGCCCGTGACTCCGGACGTCCCAGACGTGGTGTGCGAGCGCCCCACGATCCTCTTCGTCGGCATCAACCCCGGCCTGCGCTCGGGCGAGACCGGCCATCACTTCGCCGGCAAGAACAACCCCTTCTGGCGCCTCCTCCACGCCGCCGGCCTCACGCCGCGGCTGCTCTCGTCGGAGGAGGACCAACTGCTGGCGCGCTACGGCTACGCGCTGACCAACCTGTGCGCGCGCACCACGCGCGCCGCGACCGACCTCACCTCGCCCGAGATCGCCGCCGGGCGCGTCGCGCTCCTCGAGAAGCTGGCGCGCTGGCGGCCGCGCGTGGTCGCGCTCGTCGGGCTCACGCTCTACCAGCAGATCTTCGGCCACGCGCGCTCGGGCGGCGCCGGCGGGAAGCCCGAGCGCCCGTCGGGGGCGCGCATCTTCGTGGTGCCGAACCCGAGCGGGCTCAACGCCAGCTTCCCCGGCTTCGAGGACAAGCTGGTCTGGTTCGAGCGGCTGCGCGACTACGCCGGGGTCAGCGCGGCGGCGCCGCCGCCGTCGGAACCGCCGTCGCCGCCGCCGCCGTCGAAGCCGTCGACGGGTAGGGCAGCACCCAGCGCTTCGGCGCGATCCCGTCGCGCTCCCGCGAGAGGTCGACGGTCGGGTCGATGAGGCGCTCGGGCTTGCGCCCGTTCAGCGACGCGAACGCGTCGACGTAGACGGCCACGTCGCGCCCGGCGCGCTCCTCGTGCGCGCGCAGCCAGCGCGCGAAGTAGACGATCATGTCGGGCTGGCTCGACATCATCTTGATCTGGTACGGCGTCAGGAACTCGTGGAGGTCGACCATCTCGCGCCGCCCCGATTTTCTGTCTAGCACCCAGAAATCGGCGACGCCGGTCTTCTCCATCAGCATCACGTTCCAGGCGAAGCGGTACCCCTGCTCGTGCCAGTAGACGTTGCCGCCGTAGAGGTGGTGGCGCCACGGGAGCGCCAGCTGCACCAGGCAGTGGAGGCCCAGCACCGCGAAGCCGACCTTGGCCCACGCCGTCGGCGGCGCGCGCGGCGCCTCGGGCTCGACGGCCGCGAGCGGCGCGCGACGGAAGAGCCGCCGCGGCCAGTCGGGCGGGAAGAAGATCAGCGTCGCGCCGATCATGATCCAGGGGAACGTCCCGATCTGGAACAGGCGCGCGGTGACCACGTGGAAGAAGATCACCGCGACGTAGGCGAAGGGCCGCGTCCGTCGCCAGAGCAGCAGGAACGGCACCGAGAGGTCGTACGCCGCGCCCGCGTAGCTGAAGGCGTAGGGCGCCCACGGCTCCTCGAAGAAGCGGCCGAGGATCGGGAAGTCGACGTTGGTCTGCAGCCAGAAGCGCAGCGGCGCCGCGTCGAGCAGCCAGTCGGCCTTCAGCTTGGCGACGCCGCCGAAGAAGTAGACGAGGCCGAACTGGAAGCGCAGCGCCCACACCACCCACGTCGGCACCGTGCGCGACGGGCTGCCGAGGCGCGGGAGCGGCATGAAGACGAGGAGCAGCGCGACGATCGAGACCTCGTAGTAGTGGTTGAGGTAGTTCGTGCGGTCGATGAGGTGCGCCCAGGTGAAGGTCAGGAAGAAGACCGCGGCGGCGAGGCGCGGGCGCAGCCCGACGGTGAGCGCGACCGCGGCGAGGCCCATCACCGCGTAGTGGACGTACATCCCGACGCCCGGCCAGGGGCGGATGAACTCGAGGCCCCAGTAGGGGAAGAAGACCTTCGGGGTGAGGTAGTACTCGCGGATCCAGCCGTGCGCGAAGAAGCGGATGACCGCGACGGTCATCAGCGCGCCGAAGAGGACGCGGAAGGCGAGGACCGAGGCGTGGTCGACGGGCGCGGTGAGGCGTGCGGTGAGGCGCCGGAGTGCGTCCATGGTTGACAGCGGGATGGGGGTCACCCTAGTGTTTATTGAAAATGATTGTCAAGATTGATTTCGGTCGCGCAGCTGCGGTATCTCCGTCGGTGAAACGCGACTGACGATGCGCACGGCGACGGTCCCCAAGGCAGACGAGACGGCGGTCCTCGAAACGGCGGCGACGCCCGTGGCGCCGGCCGTGTCGGTGTCGTCGGTGGCGCCGGCCGCGCCTGTCGTCGACGAGGTCGCGCCGTCGCGCCCGCTGCCGGGCTGGTCGGTCCCCGCGGCGCTCTCCGCCGTCGCCCACGGCATCATCCTCCTCGGGCTCGCCGCGCGCGCCCCGCTCCACGCCTCCACGCGCGGGCCGATCACCGTCGAGATCGTGCGCCCCGCGCCCAAGCCCGTCGTCGCCGAGCCGGTGGTGAAGCCGCCGACTCCGCCGCCGCCCGCGCCGGAGCCGCCGAAGCGCGTGAAGGCGCCGCGCCCCGTCGCCGCGCCGATGCCGCCGCCGCCGTCCCCGACGCCGCCGTCGCCGACGCCGCCCCCCGCCGCCCCCATTGCCGCGCCGACCGCCGCGCCCGGCGCCACCGGCGGCGACAACGCCGTCGCGCTCCCCGTCGGGTCGGGCGCCATCACCGGTACGCAGCCGGGCGGCTCGACGACGGCGAAGCCGCAGCCCGGCCCGCCACACCGCACCTGGGACTACGGCCCCTACCTCGGGCGCGTCACCCAGCGCGTCGCCGGGCAGCAGCACTATCCGCAGATGGCCGTCGAGATGGGCCAGGAGGGCACCGTCGAGGTCCTCGTGAAGGTGCGCCGCGACGGCTCCCTCGTCGAGCGGCCGCGCGTCTGCCGCTCCTCGGGCCACGAGCTCCTCGACGCGGAGGCGGTGCGCATGGTCGCCGCCGCCGCGCCCTTCGCCGCGCTCCCGTCGGACGAGGCGATGACCGAGCTCCGCGTCCCAGTCCGCTTCCATCTGGAGAATTGATCCCGTACAACCCCGGGCGTGCACGTCCTCCCGCTCGGCGGGGCCGGCGAGATCGGCCTCAACTGCACCGCCTATGAGGCGGAGGGGCGCTGGCTCGTCGTCGACTGCGGCGTCCTCTTCCGCGATCCCGACGCGCCGCTCGCCGACCTGATCCTCCCCGACGTGCGCTTCCTCGCCGAGCGCCGCGACGCGCTCGCCGGGCTCGTCGTCACCCACGCGCTGCGCGTCGTCGAGCCGGGGCGACGCGTGGCGCTCGGCCCCTTCGACGTCGAGCTGGTCACGCTCACCCACTCCATCCCCGAGCCGGCGGCGCTGATCCTCCGCACGCGCGCGGGCACCGTCGTGCACACCGGCGACTGGCGGCTCGATCCCACGCCGCTCGTCGGCGCGCCGGCCGACGCCGCGCCGCTGGTGCGCGCCGGCGACGAGGGCGTGCTGGCGCTCGTCGGCGACTCCACCAACGCCCTCCACCCGCACGCCGCCCCGTCGGAGGCGGAGGTCCGCGCGGCGCTGGTGGCGCTCTTTCCGCGGCTGCCGCGGCGGATCGCGGTCACCTGCTTCGCGTCGAACGTCGCGCGCATCGCCTCGGTGGCCGCGGCGGCGGAGGCGGCGGGGCGCCACGTCGCGCTCGTCGGGCGCGCCTTCCGCGAGATCGTCGAGGCGGCGCGCCAGGTGGGGCTCCTCGAGGAGGTGGCCCCCTTCGTCGACGAGGCCGACGCCGGCTACCTGCCGCCCGAGCGCGTGGTGCTCCTCGTGTCGGGGAGCCAGGGCGAGCCGCGCGGCTCGCTGGCGCGCCTCGCCGCCGACGCGCACGGGCGCGTGCTCCTCGATCCCGGGGACACCGTGGTGCTCTCGTCGCGCACGATCCCCGGCAACGAGCTCGACGTCGACGGCGTCGTCGATCTCTTCCGCCGCCGCGGCGTCGAGGTGATCGCCGCCGCCGACCCGCCCGCCGACCCGCGCGAGGCGCCGCTCCACGTGACCGGCCACCCATCGGCGGAGGAGCTGACGACGATGTATCGCTGGGTGCGGCCGCACGCGGCGCTGCCGGTGCACGGCGAGCGGCGCCACCAGGAGGCGCACGCCGCCGTCGCGCGCGCGGCCGGGGTCGCGGCGGTGCACGTGCCGGCGAACGGCGAGCTGATCGCGCTCGGGCCCGGCGACGCGCCGCCGCGCGTGGTCGAGCGCGTGGCCGCCGGGCGCAGCTACCTCACCGACGAGCAGAGTCGGCGTGCAGCCGCTCCTCCCGGCGGAGGCCGCGCACGAGATACGCGATGACCGCGAGTAACAAAGAGAGCGCGATGATCGCGAGGATCCCGCTCAGCGCCGCCTCAGGGTCGAACGCGCCGCCGACGGCCGCCGTCGCCTGAGCGGCGCCGGGCGCGACCGAGCAGCCGCCCGAGGCCACCTTGGGGACGCAGAGCGGCGTGTCGTCGACGGAGCCGCAGACCAGCATCGCCGGACAGCCGGTGGCGGCGTCGGAGGCGGCGGCCGGATCGCAGCGCCGCGTGCAGAGCCCGCGGCCGTTGCCGGTGAAGAGGCAGGTCCCCGAGGCGCAGGCGTCGTGCGCGTCGCAGGGCGCGCCGACGTCGGCCTTGGTCGTCGGGGTCGAGCCACCGCCGCTCGTCGAGGGATCGGAGCCGCCGCCGCCGCCGCCGCCGCCGCCGGTCGTCGACCCGCTCGACGGTGGCGTCGTCGATCCGCCCGAGGCCGGCGGCGCCGAGCCCTCGGCCATCGCCACCAGCGGATCGACCCACGCGGTGTAGGCGTCGACGCGTGTATCGACGCCGCCCTGCGTGCACTGCTCGTCGCCGAACGAGGTCACGCCGAGCACCACCTCGACGCCGTTCTCGGTGAAGAGCGCCGGCCCGCCCGATGCGCCGTTGCAGGTGTTGGCGCTCGGCTGCCCGACGACGACCAGCCGCGGATCGAAGTTGCCGACGGCGGAGCGCACCTGCCGCTTCTGCCCCGCGCCGCCCTGCCCGCCGCCGGTGATGCCGTAGCCGACCAGCCGCAGCGGCTTGCCGACGTCGCTCGCGGCGAGCGCCCGTCGCATCATCGGGATCGGCCGCGGCCGCAGCACCGTGCGCGTGACGACGAGCCCGACGTCGTTGCCCTGCTCGAGCTTGGTGGCGTCGAACTGCGGGTGCGCGTAGACGCGCGTGACGTCGACGAAGTTGGAGGCCACGCGCTGCGCGTTGTCGTTGATGCTCGAGCCGAGGAAGACGGTGAACTCCATCCCGGTGCCGAGGAGGCGCTCGTCGACGCAGTGCGCGGCGGTCAGCACCGTGTGCGCCGAGATCACCGTCCCCGTGCAGAGGTGCGCTTCATTCGCCCCCGGCTTCTGCGCGATGAGGAAGACCACCGCGGGGTCCCCGTTGTCGTCGGCGCCGCCGACGATCGCCTGGCGTGCGTCATCGATGGCGGCGGACGGCGGCGGCGCGGTGCAGGCGGCGCCCCCCAGCGCCCCGAGGACGAGGACCAAGAGGAGCGAGGGCAGCCTTCGCATGCGGGCCGCCCTTCGCAAGCGTCACGCCAGCGCGTAACCCCGCAGCCGCTCGGGTCAACTGACCCGAGCATCTGGAGACTAGAGACCCCAGTTTCGCGCGGGGCCCCCAGTCCTCGGCGCGTCAGGTGAAGGCGAGGATCGCGGCGGCGACGCGCTCGGGCGCCTCGAGCTGCGGATAGTGGCCGACGTCGTCGAGCACCAGCCGCGGCGCCGACGGCAGCCGCGCGGCCATCCGCGGCACCACGTGCCCGCCCGACACCGGATCGCGCGCGCCCCACACGAACTGGCGCGGCGGCCCGTCGGACGCCTCGAGCGCCCCCACCCAGCGCGCCTCGTGCGCGCGCCGATCGTCCATGTAGCGCATGAGGCGATGCGAGATGGCCCGCCCGCCGCGCGCGCGGAACGCCTCCCAGTGCGCGTCGAGCTCCGCGTCGTCGAGCGGCTTGGCGAGCGTGCGCCGCAGGCCGCGCGCGTAGGTCGTCCGCGTCGCCAGC